>Ga0099825_1005239_pt1 | contig 16692 bp, 10 predicted proteins | sample SiratroredBW_FD_76838 | JGI IMG/M metagenome (GOLD analysis project Ga0099825, IMG submission 76838) | Root nodule microbial communities of legume samples collected from California, USA - Siratro red BW | ecosystem: Host-associated > Plants > Roots > Nodule | place: USA: California | collected...
AAAAAAAAAAGTAAATTTTTTAAAGAAATTCTCCATTTTAAAAAATTTTTTTTTTTTTTTTTTTTTAATACTATCTTGAGCTTTCTAATAACTTTGATTTTAGAGAATCATATCGGCATAGTAATTTCTAGAAATTTGTAGCAACTTGAACAGTAATATATGCAATTTTATGTTTCAGGATTCATCAGCATAGATTGCGGAGCTCCAGCAGGTGTGAACTATACACAGTATGGCATAAATTACGTTTCGGATGCAAATTTCATAAATAGTGGTGAGAAAGGGACAATAGCATATGAAGATATCACCAAACCAAGTGAACGACAACTGTGGAGGCAGAGAAGCTTCCCGGAAGGAAAAAGGAACTGCTACAAAATAAGCGTCACAAGAGGCTCTAAGTATCTCATCCGCACTGTTTTTCTGTATGGAAATTATGATGGCCGAAATATGCCACCAGAATTTGATCTTCTTCTGGGAGCTAACATGTGGGACAGAGTGAGTATATACTATGCTTCCATCGACCAATCCAATGAGATCATACATGTACCTTCACAAGATTATGTACAAATCTGTCTGGTTGACACAGGCAATGGTACACCATTTATAACAGCTATAGAATTCAGGACTTTGAAAAATGATACATACGTCACTCCATTTGGATCACTGAAACTTCACAATCACATGCGTTACGATTTGGGTTCAAACAGATCCTACAGGTGAAATCATGCTTATTAATTAAATCTGCTGCCTTATAAGATTGATTGATTGATTGATTGCTGGATTTATTCTGATTTTCTCACAGGTACTGGGCTGATGTTTATGATCGTTTCTGGTTTACCTACTTCAAGGAAGATTGGACAAAGCTAAGTGCTTCGACTCTTCATGATTCTTTAGATCAGAACGATTACCAACCGGGAGCTATTATCATGAGCACCGCAGTTACACCAGCAAATGATACTGCTCCGTTGGTAATAAGCTGGGATGCAGATGATGAAACTGAGAAATTCTATGTGTACATGCACTTCATGGAGATTCAGGTGTTAACCAGGAATCAGACAAGACAATTCAACATCATGAGTAACGGTGAATTATGGTTTCGAAATTGTTCTCCGCGGTACCTGCACGTTGAAACTATATACTCCACTTCAGCCATCAGCGGGAAACAAATTAACTTTTCCCTAGAGAGGACCGAGAATTCAACCTTGCCACCCATCATCAGTGCCATTGAAATTTACAGAGTAACAGACTTACAGAAACCACAAACATTCCAAGCAGATGGTATTTTTCATTTTTTAAATCCATTTATTTGGTTTACGCTTGAACATGAACTTAAGTACCTTCTACCCACTTTCGCATTTGAAAAAAAGTTGATGCCATTACAAGCATCAAGTCAGTTTATGGAGTGAAAAGAGATTGGCAAGGTGATCCATGCGCCCCTCCAGCCTACTTGTGGGATGGTCTGAATTGTACTTATGGCGACAATGAGGTCCCAAGAATCACAACTTTGTATGTCTTGCTTCCCAACTTATTATTATTGCTCTATAAAACTGAGATCATATCGTATTTAACTGTTCATTGAGCTAAACAGGAATTTATCTTCAAGTGGATTGTCGGGAAAGATAGACCCTTCAATCTCAAATCTCACCATGCTGGAGAAGCTGTGAGTTCTTCTGTTTTTCTTTTATTTCACCCGATCCAAAAATAGATGAGACCAGAAATATCTCTTGTCTTAAATCTTTTTATTAATTATTCTATGCACTTATCTGTAAGATATCATTTTGACTTTCGGCACATGTGTCAAGATTAACGGAGCTTTTGTTTTCCAGGGATTTATCTAACAATAGCTTAAATGGTGAAGTTCCTGATTTTCTGATTCATTTGCAATACTTGAAGATCTTGTAAGTTATACATTCATTTGAACACTATATAGGTGATCCTCTGCATCAGATAATAAAAAACGATATATTTTTTAGAAACTTAGAGAAGAATGACCTCTCCGGTTCAATTCCCTCTGCACTTATTGAAAAATCACACGAAGGTTCCCTCTCACTAAGGTATGATTCTAACTAAAAAGTCTCAAATTCATAATATGGTTATTTATGATGCTGATGATTATTAATTACTTATTTAAGGCAGTATTTGAGATTCATTTATAAATGGTCCACCAAATTTCTGAGCACAACCAAAATAAATTGAAGTATATATTTAAATTATGGATTACTTGTGAGGTTTACTGAGACTTGAAACATAATTTTTCTGTGATTTCCATGCTAGTGTGGGTCAAAATCCATATCTTTGTGAATCTGGTCAGTGCAACAAGAAGAAAAAGAAAAACACTGTTACACCCATAGTAGCATCAATTAGTGGGGTTTTAATTCTTCTAATAGCGGTTGCAATATTCTGGATCCTTAAAAGGAAAAAATCGAAAGGTAATGCTGAAGTAATTAAGAAAAGTTCGTATTTTCTATTAACAATTTACCAAAAAGTTATTTTTAACATTAATTTTCAAAATATTGTTGAAAAATTTACAGATTCGGTGGCAGTAAATCATCAGAGTGAGATTTCACAGAAATCCATAGAAAAGGGTGAATCGTTCCTGCAACGCAAAAGTCAAATGTATTCATACTATGATGTCCTTCAAATCACTAACAATTTCAATAGAATTATTGGTAAAGGAGGATTTGGAACAGTTTACCTGGGCTTTATCGATGAAACTCCAGTTGCAGTCAAAATGCTTTGCCCATCAGCAGTTCATGGTTATCAACAATTTCAAGCTGAGGTAGGTTATTAATCAATTTACTCTAGGTTTCTTTCTGAGCTTGGTACCATACCTATATGGTTTAACATGGTCGTGATTTTGATATCCAGGTTAAAGTTCTAATCAGAGTTCATCACAAAAATTTGACATCCCTTGTTGGTTATTGTAACGAGGGAGCCCACAAGGGTCTCATATATGAGTACATGGCTAAAGGGAACTTACGAGAACATCTCTCAGGTTGGTTCCAAATAAAATTATTTTCTTGTTAAAATTTGTTAAATCAATTTCCAAGTTAGATTTCATTTCTGAAACTCTGGATATGGAATTTTAAATACTGTATGAGTCGTATGACTAACTTCTACTGGACAAAAACGAACATGTATAGAAAGTTACAGAAAGTGTTCCTGTAGGTAAACACAACGAATCACCATTCTTGAGCTGGAACGACAGACTTCGTGTAGCAGTGGATGCAGCCTTAGGTTAGAAAGTAAAATTCAAATTATGAATTTTTGTTAACTCCCTTTTACCTTCTTAACACTTTTGCCGTAATTATGAATCTAACATCAGGGTTGGAATATCTGCAAAATGGTTGCAAGCCTCCTATAATCCACAGAGATGTAAAATCTACAAACATCTTGTTGGATGAACACTTCCACGCGAAATTATCTGATTTCGGTCTATCCAAAGTTGTCCCAGACGACGGGGGATCTCATGTGTCAACTATTGTTGCTGGTACTCTTGGTTATCTAGACCCTCAGTAAGTACTTTAACTATTGCCCTTTCCATCATTTTCTAGGAAAATATAGTGAGATTTTCTAGGTGAATATTTGAGTTATCACCACAAAATTCGCAGAGTAAATAATTAGGCGTTCATGACTTCTCTTGCAGCTACCACTCTTCTAATAGATTAACACAGAAAAGTGATGTTTATAGCTTTGGAGTTGTTCTTTTGGAAATAATCACAAATCAACCAGTAATGGCAGGGAACCAAGAAAAGGGTCACATAAGTGAACGAGTTAGCGCCATGATATCGAAAGGGGATATCAGGGCCATAGTTGACTCAAGGTTAGAAGGAAATTTTGACGTTAACTCCGCATGGAAAGCGGTAGAAATAGCAATGGCTTGTGTTTCTCCAAATCCCAACGAAAGGCCAATGATGAGTGTGGTGGTGATTGAACTACAGGAGACTTTAGCGACCGAATTAGCTAGAACACAGCATAATAATGCTGCTGATCCTAGGTATTCAGTTGCACCGGTCAGCGTGGAGGTAGACACCGAATTCATGCCATTGGCTAGGTAAAAGCTTACTCAAGATAAGAAGAATATAATAACGTTGTAACAAGGGAATGCGATGTTGTACAAGAAATTGGTTATTAGGTGATTTACTTTGATCAGTTTTCTGAAGCTGTGTTGTTCAGGAGTGGTGATAGCAGTAATGTAGAATGCTGCATATTAGTATAAAAATATACAATGAGGACTGAATAATGGAATCGAAAACCAGTGTTATTGTCAATTTTTCTTGGATTAAATTTATAAAACAATCTATCTTTATATGTGGAATGATAACAATCTACTTTGTATCTCATATTTAGTTACTATTTTGCTGATAATAAAAGTCCATGTGAGTATAGTTGCTGATAATATCACTATAATTCATATATCCTAAAGTTGGTCTAGAACATTGAATCATTGATTTTTAATAGAATTAAATAGGGACACCAAAGAGGTGATCCAACCCATGTACAAAATTTCACGACACAATAATCGGAACGCAAAAAGCTGGGTATGTTAACAAAATATCCAAGACAACCATACTAACCCACCCTCTGGACCAGACCATGCAGACCAAGTTCAGTAAACTGATATACTACAAAGCGGTGGCTTTCAAAAAACAAAAGATGCACTGGCTCAAATCTTCCAAACCAAAACATACGCGACCGTCAAAACTGTTGAACAACTTTGACCGTAGATCAACGTGAGATGGCACCCGAATGCACAGAACAGGATGATTCATTACATCAACTCAAGAAACAAATATATTCATACTTTGATGTTGTTAGAACCAGTTTATCTGGGTTATATTGATGACACTCCCGTGGCAGTGAAACTGCTTTCTCCATCTTCAGTTATCGACAATTTCAAGCAGAAGTAAGTTATTTGTAATCATTCAACAGGTTTATCAGGTGAAAAATAACAATATATGGTTAAATTTGGTTGGTTTTGATTTCCAGATTAAAATTCTAGTGAGGGTTCATCATGCAAATCTCACCTCCCTTGTTAGTTATTGTAATGACGGAGATTATAAGGGTCTCTTATATGAGTACATGGCTAACGGAGACTTACAAGACATCTGTCTGGTCAGTCCCACAGTGAAATTAATTTCTTGTTAAAAAATTGTGTAGATCAATTGAGAAAGTAGTTTTATATTCTGAAACGCTGGATATGAAAATTTGTCAATTAAAATGAACAAGTATAGAAAGTTACAGAACTTGTTTTCTGCATGTAAACACAGCACATCAAAATTCCTGAGCTGGGAAGACAGACTTCGTATAGCAGTGGATGCAGCCCTAAGTGATGAAGTAAACTTCAAATTATGTGTTTTGTGAACTCCCTTTTTCCCTCTCAAAACATTTGCAAAAAATCTAATATCAGGATTGGAGTATCTTCAAACTGGTTCCAACCCTCCTATAATCCATAGAGACATAAAATCTACAAATATCCTGTTGGATGAAAAGTTCCAAGCAAAATCATCTGATTTTGGTCTATCCAAAATCATCCCAATTGATGGGGGAACTCATGTGTCCACTGTTGTTGCTGGTACTCCTGGTTATCTAGACCCCGAGTAAATACTTCAATTGCAGTGATAGTTTATATTATACGTGGATATTTGAACTATGACCACAAACTCTGGCAGTGGCAGCAAATAAAAAGGTTACATGATTTGTCTTGCAGGTACTACCTATCCAATAGATTAACACAGAAAACTAATTATCCAATAGGTAAAATATAAAACGAATAAAATAATGTAATAAGAGGAAGCGACCTTACTTAACAACTTGGTCACTAGGGTCTTTCATTTGCTGTTCTATAACTGCTACACCTGTTTCCATTACAATGTTAGTGTAAAATTTATTTTCTTTCCTTTATATTTCTCTAATTCTATTCTACTTTCATTGCTTACAATTTCTAAAACTGAATCACCTTTTTTTTAACAATTTTGTATTCTTTTTTTACAGCAAAAATCACCTAGTAAGAGTTTGAAAGCAGCCTAATGAGATGACATTTATGTGTATATATATTTCGAATTTGTTGTAAATGTTATAGCTCATGTTTAATTGTTATATATTTCACTCTTAGACAAGGTCTTAATGTTTTTTTCTTTCATATGTGTCAACGTATATTCATATTGAAGAAAAGCTAGTTGTTATAATCCCATGACCTTTTCCACTGCACAGTATAGTCTTAACACTAGAATATTAATTTTGTTTATTTATAGACATGATCCATTATTATTCTAAGAGATTGATTTATACTTATTCCAACCAAGAATACCGTGATACAATATCAAGTTTATCGGTCAGAGCTTTCAAAATCAGTTTTCCTGCTGATTTTCGGACATCTTAGATAATTCCCTTTTACACATCATAAATATTATTTAGTTTTATTAGGTTGTTAATTATATCGCTTTCAACCAATCCTTAAAGCTGATAATAAGCGGAATTTTATCAAGTTGACTATGTTACTGATATACACTAATATTACTCCATTAAAATATAAGTCCAGTCTAGTTGATAATTGTTTTCATTAAATATTCAACTCTAACAATGATTCAACTATTCATAGTCAACACATTATCTAATTGGATCCTATTCTTTGGTTAAGAAGTAACTAATTTATTATATTTAATGTAAATCTTACCACATATACATGTTTGACATTGTATAGAAAAATTGAAATGTTATGTGTTTAACAGCTGATTCAACAACAATCGTGGTTTATTTCTTCTACACTCATCTACACGTTATGATTATACAAACTATTGTATCAAATGTTGTATTTGCTCATTTCCAAAAACAATGACATTGCTGCACATATGTAGTTTTATTATATATAAATAACCAGACGGGAACACAGGTTAGTTAAGATGTGCGCAAATTATAATTACTTAACATGGAAACTTTTTACCTCTTTTTTTAATCTAAAAATCAATAGAATGAAATAAAAACAAAATAACCTGCAAAATCATAGTGTAGCCAGAAATATTGTAAAAGTAGAAGACATTCTTAAGAACTCATGAGCGATCAGTTTTTTCTTTTATTTATATCAGTGCACGCACACTTGTAGATTGTAAGTTGATACGAAAATGAAAAGACGAGTTTCATTTTTCTTATAATTTGAGTTTAGGTAGAATTTAGCTTCACCAAAGCAAAGTAAGAATTTCCAAAAAGCTATTGACCAGCATAAAATTTCTAAAGGCTTCCATCTTCCTACCATATTCTTGTCGATTTAATACGCCCCTTTTTAATATAAGTGTGGATTTGATTTTTTCAATATATTAATTATTATTTTTAAGCATATTTCTAATAATATTCTTAAAATGTTTCTGTTATGCTATTTTGTTTCTATCAAAGAAGTTTTATGATGGAGATAATTTTATTAAGTATTTTTGGTTAGTGTGTGAGATATTTAGGACCACAAATCTGTTAAGATTCATCCATTATAGTTTTAATTGCAATTAACATTGCTTGACCAGTGAAAGTAGTATTACTTTTATGATGGTGGTGCATGAGTGACAACTGATGAATATGACAGGAAATTCTAAGTAAGCAAGTGGATGTTCCTTAGTATTGTAGCTTGAAGGAAGAAATAATAATTAGACTAAAATTGAAAGGGACTGAAAAAATTAAGAAATGCAAAACTTCCAATCGTGGAGATATCTTGCTCTACTATTCTGTCTTTTTACCACACCTCTTTTTTTCAAAGATATTTTGCTAAAGGGACTGATCAGACACTTTTAAATTTTACTTCATGATACTGAAATCTTATATTCACAATGTTTGTGTTGTGTCAGCAATTGGCCAGCATGCACTGTTGGATCAGGGAAGTAGAGGGAATTCATCCTGCAACAAAGTCTGGATTTCAAAAGCCTTCCATTTTTCTAGCATACACATCATATTAACATAAGCATTTTATCGTTAACTCAATTAATATTTGTTAAGAAACATCATTGTGATGTTTTTAGTTCATTTTTTGTTTTCATTTATAGTGGTTGACCAGTGAATGCAGTATTATTTTTATGATGCAAGTGCACGAGTGACAAGTGATGAATATGACAGGAAATTCTAAGTGAGCAAGTGGATATCTCTGCTGCGGTAGCTGCAAAGGAAGAATGAATAGTTAGACTGAAATGGAAAGGGACAAACAATTAAACAAGTACAAAAACTGTTTAGACTTAGCTCCTCGTTGACATTGACCAAGTCGACTTTTGCAGTACAACTCAAAACAGCAAGGCAAGCTCAAAAATATGTGTCATATCATAGTCTACTTCAAAGCCAGAAAGCAAAAGGTGATGAAAAATGGGAATGTCATCGACTTTCCGAGTCACTTTTGTAGGAGCTCTAGTTCTTGTGATTCTGATTCAAGCTAAGGGCCAACCAGGTTTCATAACAAATTAAAACATAAATTTTCATTAGATCATTATTGTTTTATAAAAGTTAATTAGCTGAAGTCTCAAGTGCCATGCATATTTTGCATGTTTATGTTTTAGGATTCATCAGCATAGATTGCGGAGCTCAAGCAGGTGTGAACTATACTGAGCCATCATTAGCCATAAATTATGTTTCAGATGAAAATTTCATAAACACTGGTGTGAGAGGGACAATAGCATCTGAAGAGATCAGCAGCCACAGTCAACGACAACTGTGGAGGCTGAGAAGCTTCCCGGAAGGAAAAAGGAACTGCTACAAAATAGGCGTCACAAGAGGCTCTAAGTATCTCATCCGCACTGTTTTTCTGTATGGAAATTACGATGGCCGAAACATGTTACCACAGTTTGAGCTTCTTCTGGGACCTAACCTCTGGGACACAGTGACTATATACAATGCATCCATTGACCAATCCAGGGAGATCATACATGTACCTCCACTGAATTTTGTACAAATCTGTCTGGTTAACACAGGAAATGGTACACCATTTATAACAGCCATAGAATTCAGGACTTTGAAAAATGATGCATACGTCACTGAATCGGGATCACTGGAACGTTACCAGCGGTGCGATTTGGGTTCTAACAGAGGCTACAGGTGAAATCATACTTATGGATTAAATCTTTTTCTGTACTAAAAGATTGATTGCTTCTATTGTACATTTCTGATTTTCTCACAGGTACTGGTCTGATGTTTATGATCGTTACTGGTTTACCTGTGACTTCAAGGAAGATTGGACACAGCTGAATGCTTCGATTCCTGATGATTCTCTAGGGCAGAACGGTTACCAACCGGGAGCTATTATCATGAGCACCGCAGTTACACCAGCAAATGGTAGTGCTCCGTTAGTAATAAGCTGGGAGCCAGATGATGAAAGTGAGCAATTCTACGTTTACATGCACTTCACGGAGATCCAAGTGTTAAGCACGAATCAGACAAGAGAATTCAACATCAGGGGGAACGGTGAATCTGGGTCGTTTCAAAATTTTTCTCCACGGTACCTGAGTGTCAATACTGTATATACCACTTCAGCCATCAGGGGAAAAGTGATTACGTATTCACTGGAGAGGACAGAAAATTCAACCCTGCCTCCCATCATCAATGCCATTGAAATTTACAGAGTAATAGACTTACAGAAACCAGAAACATTTCAAGGAGATGGTAAGCCACGAAACTAGATCCATTTCTTTTGTTTACGCTATTGTACACGATCATAATAAGTACATTTTACAAGTTTCTTGTTATGATTTGAAACATATATAGTTGATGCGATTAGTACCATAAAGTCAGTTTATGTGCTGAGAAGAGATTGGCAAGGTGATCCATGCGCCCCTTTAGCCTATCTGTGGGATGGTCTCAATTGTTCTTATCACGGAAATGAGTCTTCAAGAATCACGACTTTGTAAGTCCTTGTTCTCACATGTTACATAATTATTACTAGATTTTATATTGTTCAATAATTTTTTATTTAATTATAATTTTTCAAAACGAATCGGTAAATTAAAAGTTCCTTTTACATAAATCATAATATAACATTATTTGTTATCTTGCAATAAATATTTTTCAAAACATAATATAATATGAATTAGTTGACTATTTTATTATTATGGTTCAGATTTTAACTAAATATGAAATAAATAATCATAACAATATAAAATTATAGATTGATAATTTTTTTATTGGTTTAGTTAAGTTTAAGTTATTAAAAATTTGATTATTCTTAATTGAGTCTATATTAAAATTTTTTGGTTCTATTTAGTCTGTCTTCTAACTTTTGTCCAGATAACTTGATCAATTTGCATTTTCTTTCTTCAATCTTCTTCAACTCACCGGTCAATTTACTCTTTTTCTCTCTAAAAACAAGTTATAGATGAGTTTAAGGAAATTAGAAAGTGAACACGTGATTTGATTATTGGCAAGTTAGAAACCGAAGTTGATAACAAAGTCAAATGTAGTTAGATGAAAAAAAAAAAAAGTATATTTGTACATCACTCTTTGGTTATGAAAAACAGGAATTTATCTTCAAGTGGATTGTACGGAAAGATTGACCCTTCAATTTCAAATCTCACCATGCTGGAGGAGTTGTGAGTTTCTCTATTTCACCTGGTCCAATGAATCATGAAACCAAAAAAGAAAACATATTTTATATCCTTTTATTCTTTCATACATGTACTTATATGCTAAGAAGTCTTACAGTACATGTGTCAAGATTTGAACATACTCATCAAAAGGAAGTTATTTGGTTTGCAGGGATTTATCAAACAATAGCTTAAACGGTGAAATTCCTGATTTTCTGTCTCAACTCCAGCACTTGAAGATATTGTAAGTTCCTTCATTGGTTGTTCCTGTGATCATCTGTATCAAAATATAGAAATTATATTGTATTTTCTATTCTTTGCAGAAACTTGGAGAAGAATAACCTCTCTGGTTTAATTCCACCAGCACTTAAAAGAGGTTCCCTCTCACTACGGTATACATCTTATTGAGAATTCTCAAATTTAAAATGGCTTTTAAATAAATCATCTTTACCCCTACATCTGTAGTCATCTATCACAACATAACTGCTATGTATTTCATCATCAGATCATGCATTACACCAAATTATACCCCACCTTCCTCTGTGTAGAGAGACTTTCACAACTATGACCTATATCTGGAACTCTTTTTAGTATACATGTTAAATAAGGGTGTGGTGCCACCTATGCCTTTTCATAGGCAGTTGTTGATCTATTGAATATCTCGGCACAAGGAACACGAATTGAAGTATCTATAGAAAATTTTTGTGACTTGTACCACTTACTGGGAGTTGAAATATAGACCTACTGTGAATTTATGGCAGTGTGGACCAAAATCCAGATCTATGTGAAGCTGATCAATGCAACAACAAGGAAAACAATAGCATTGTTACACCCATAGTAGCATCAGTTGGCGGGGTTTTGATCCTTCTGGTAGTAGTGGCTGCTATATTGTGGACCGCTAAAAGAAGAAAATCAAAAGGTGATGCTACAGTTATTAAGATTTATAATTTTTTTTGATAATTTGCGAATCGAATTCAACCATATCCTGTTAGTTTTTAAAAAACTGGTCTATGACATTCAACAGCTGTGATGGTAGAAAAGGATCAAAGTGAGATATCACCGCAATACACTGACCAAAATGATTCATCACTGCAATTCCAAAAACAAATATATTCATACTCTGATATCATTCAAATCACCGACAAATTCACTACAATTGTTGGTAAGGGAGGATTTGGAACAGTTTATCTGGGCTATGTCGAAGACACTCCAGTTGCGGTGAAAATGCTTTCCCCGTCTTCTGTTCATGGTTATCAACAATTTCAAGCAGAGGTACGCTTTTTAATCACATTACACTTCCTGAGCGCAGCAATAAATATACAAGGTTAAAACATTGTCGAGATTTTGATTTACAGGTTAAACTTCTTATGAGAGTTCATCACAAAAATTTGACCTCCCTTGTTGGCTATTGTAATGAAGGAACCGATAAGGGTCTCGTATACGAGTACATGGCTAATGGAAACTTACAGGAACATCTCTCTGGTTAGCTCACAAAAAAAAACTAATTTCTTGTTTAAAATCTGTGCAATAAATTTCCAAACTAGTTTTGTTTTCTGAAACCGTGGATATGGATATTTCCTTATTGGAAAATTGTACAAGTCATATGACTAACCTTTAGTGAACCACAAATATGTACAGAAAGTTATAGAACTTGATCATGCAGGTAAACGAAGCAGAAGAAATTTCTTCAGCTGGGAAAAGAGACTTCGTATAGCAGTGGATGCAGCCTCTGGTAAAAAAGTACACCACTGATATTATTTTCTTAATTATTCATTTCTTCTATTAATATACTTTTGGCCTCAGGATTGGAGTATCTGCAAAATGGTTGTAAGCCACCAATATTCCACAGAGATGTAAAATCTACAAACATCTTGTTGAATGAACACCTCCAAGCAAAATTATCTGATTTTGGTCTATCCAAAGTTATCCTAACAGATGGGGGAACTCATGTGTCAACTGTTATTGCTGGTACTCCTGGTTATCTAGACCCTGAGTGAGTCCATCAACTATACTGTCCACTATTTTCTTGGAAAACATAGTAATTCTATCTGAATGTTTACAAATTTCTGACAGAAAATAAATTGAGTTACATTCTGTCTTACAGATACTACCTAACCAATCGATTGACAGAGAAGAGCGACGTTTATAGCTTTGGCGTTGTGCTTTTAGAGATAATCACTGGTCAACCAGTGATAGCGAAGAATGAAGAAAAAACTCACATAAGTGTATGGGTTAGGTCCTTGATTGCGAAGGGTGATATAAATGCCATTGTTGACTCAAGGTTAAAAGGAGAGTTTGATAGTAACTCAGTTTGGAAAGTAGTGGAAATAGCAATGGCATGTGTATCTCCAAATCCCAACAGAAGGCCAATCATAAGTGTGGTAGTGACTGAACTGAAGGAGTCTTTAGCAACGGAATTGGCTCGAACTAAAGATAGAAGTACTCATACAACTGATTCAGTTAATCTGAATATAGAATCTCTTCCCCAGGCCAGGTAAAAGGTTGCCTAAAAGTAAGATGACTAAAGTCATATTGTAACGTACGAATTAAGGTTGTTTGAAGATGAACATTGTTAGAATTGATGGGTGAGTGAAATGGAGTGTGCAAATAGAAGAAAAATAAATAAATGATCAGGAATGATTTTCAATGTATAATTATTTACCATTGGTGTTGTTTTTAGTTGTATGCAGTTTCATATTTTAATAAGATATATAGTTTGTAAGATAGTCTTTTTAAGAGTTGTTTATTAATCAAGGATTATATTACATTAGATTTCCAACCCAAGAATTCCTTAGTAAGTGCATCGACCTTTGGTTTTTCTAAACACAATAAAGTTTGAGAAGGAGTTCCGAGGATCATTTTGAAAGATACATATAGAAAATTCTAAACTTAAAAGAATTTCGTATTGAGGGCATCTCATTCTCATTCGTGGGAAATTTGTAGTTGTACACAGAAGAAGGACTCGTCAGCTGCTCAGTTTTAATTCATTCTTAGCTCGGTGAAACAAGTTGATTTCTCAGTTCTACATACATTTGAAATGCTAGAAGTAAGAATAAACAAACAATCGTTTTGCATCAGTAACTCTAGCACTCTCACTATACAATCAATCACCTCATCATTACTGTGATATAATTAGTCAATGTGACATTGAAAGGAGTTATTGTATGTCATTGCAATATTGGGGTAATGTCTGAAAGAATTAGCCTGTACAGTTATTTAAGTTGTCATACAGCAATGTGTGAATTATGAACTTAGTTTTAAAGTACACCAGTGCCTTCTAGTGCAAACCAACCAACAAAAAAATGATTAAAGTTATTAATCTTGAGCTAATTGGTAAATGAGTTTTCAGAAATTTTGGTAAGAACATAATTTGTAGATAAAAATGCCTAACCTTCTTTTTATTACCTAGCTTCTGCATATTTATGCAGAACTAAAAAATATAAGTTGCTGCAATATGCATCAAAGCCAGAGTTAGTAATTAGAGTTCACAGAATTCAGAAGCACTGTAATAGTAAATAAGCTACTTAGCATACTTAGTAAAAATATTTGTTTTATATGAGAAGGATAGTTACTCTACACTAAAACTAATGCAAAATATTCATCCATAAACTCTATAAGAAAGCTATTAAGCAAGAGAATGTTTTGTCATTTATTTGGAATGAATCATACGAATGGATTTTGCAGGTCGTGAACTACGATTGGCACTAAACACTGATATCTTTTTTTGGCTCTTAACTTCCATTTTTAACATACATATGAGGGCATTAGTACTTGCAAACTGCGAAGTACATGAATTTGATTGAAGTTTTTAGTTGATGGAACTGTCTTGGCTTTAGAGAACTTTTGCTTTATCGAATTATTAAACTATATTTGAACAACTAACTATATAGACTATATATGACATATTTGGTTCTACATTGTTGCTGTTATAAATTCACTTTTTGCAATATGGTTGGTCTTTTTTATGTTCAACCAGCTTATCACAGAAAATGGAATGTAAGATGGTATTTTCACTTAACTTCAAATGATCTTTCAAACAAAACGTTTAAAAACTCACTTTATGCAGACATGTATGCAATGGTAATCAACAATTTAGTACAAGCACTTGATCAATCCTTCTGTATGCAATATTCAAGTATATATTAATATTTATAATACTTGATAATTAACCCTCTAGGTCCACATGCCACTACAGCCAGATACTAGTGGCATTTTAGTTATGTTCCCTTCCAATATTAATGTTCAGTTGAAAAATGTAAAATTTAAAGGAAAAACACTGAATAATTTGACGTGCTTTGAGTTTTTTTTTTTTTTTTCTTTATCTCAGTGTTACGCCATCAAGCAACTTCACTTTTCCACACCACATTAAACACTACCTAAACCTTAAAAGAACAAATTCAAATCAAATCTCTTAGGAAGAACGTCAGAAGAAAATAATAATTTTAATTGTCATTATAACACTCCCGGCCCATACAATTCCGATTACCATCAAACAAATTTCTCTCTTGGTGCTAACATTATTCAATACTCACGAATTAGATTATAACTCAAACACTTCATCAACTTCAAAATTTTGAATCAAATTTTGGAACACAAAAGATACAGGAATCAAAACATGAAAATTGGATATGTTTGTAAATGCATGAAACACTTCCTGATCTTCCACCAATTTGTGTATTCTATGTACTCTAGTTAATAAGGTACCTGATCCTATCTATCATATGCAGGACAAAACCCATCAAAAAATACAAAACCAGAACCTAATTCAGTGTGGGAAGATTGTGATTCTAATCATGTTTAATCATCATCACCGCCCTTCTTCTTAGACTTGCGATATTTTTCCTCAATTTGCTTTGCCTGTAACAAGGCAGTGTCTGCTAGCTTCTTCAGGTTTGGAATTTGATAATTCTGATTCAAGTAAACCCCAAATGCCGTCCCTGCCATGAAACAGAAGGTACTCTTGATTATACCCATTACAGTTGCTTGAGTAGTTGGTTGCAATGAAATATCCCGTATTGCAGTATCACTTTTGCAAGAATCACTGTCAGAAAAAAGCAAATCAGAATCAGGCCAAATTCTTTTAAAGAAGTCATTTGTTTTGTGGTTTTATTCCATCTTCAAGCATTACGGTTATCATTATCAGATTTCATCTTCTCAGGGTACACTCCCTTTATATAAACATTAAATTATTCATTGAACCCAAATGAAAACAATGAATTAAAACTCATTTCATTCACACATGAACCTCCTGAATAACTACCTGGACAATAATACAATGATGATACAGAGAGCAACAATATTATTAGGTTTCAGTTTCACCTTCTAGAACAAAATACTATTTGTGTCAATCTAAACGATTCAAACTAGAAAATCACATTTAACATCAAAAATAGTGTTTTCACGTCACTAATTAACTCTATTCCCAGAATAACAAGATTCAAAGAAAATTGGGTAGGCAAAAACATGGTTATCGCGAGTTGCTAGCTACTGAATAATAAACTAATTAATCATAAACACGAAATAATCAAATGTTCAATAAATTTTCCAAACAAGATGTTGCCTATCATCCATAGACGAACGAATTAACAAATTCATTTCCGTAGATAGTATAAAGAGAAAACAAATATCGTACCGAATCTCGGGAGGCTGAAGACAGTGATTTGATTTCGCGAGATCACGAAAAAATGGAGGAATGTAACGGTAAATAAATTGCTAGAAATTCTGGAAAACCTAAAGGAGTCAGGGAAGAAGACCACGGAAACTCAGCACTCTTTCTTCTTCACGCTTCTAAACGCGTCGTTTCACTCGTGACTGCGGAGTACATGCCTTATTATTTTTTAATTAATCTTAATAATTTAAGGGAATGCAAATGTTTAGAGAGAAAATATATTTTTGGTTCATAATTAACCATTTTTTTTAATTCAGTAATGATGCTAATATTTTAAGAACATTTCTAACACTAATTATTTTCTATTAAATTAGAAGAATTCTTTGAGTCAAATAAATCAAGAAACCTATTCTGCATCCAAATTTTTAAATAGATCTACAAAGTTTAACAAAATCAAACAACATATTAAGGTTTATTAACAACTAAACCCTAATTATCGGAAACTCGTCAACAACTTTTAATTTAAAAATAAATTATTCAGAATTA
>Ga0099825_1005240_pt1 | contig 16692 bp, 10 predicted proteins | sample SiratroredBW_FD_76838 | JGI IMG/M metagenome (GOLD analysis project Ga0099825, IMG submission 76838) | Root nodule microbial communities of legume samples collected from California, USA - Siratro red BW | ecosystem: Host-associated > Plants > Roots > Nodule | place: USA: California | collected...
ATAATATTACAATATATTATAAAAATATATATATACATATATATATATATATATATATATATAAAAAATATATATATATATATATATATATATATATATATTTGTTTCTTTTACTGCAAAAATAAGGAAAATGATATTTTAATGTAGAAGAAAAAGTTTTATCACTCATAAATTACAACTATACGTAGTGCATAATGCATCTTATATTATCTTTAACTATCTTATATCTTCTTTATAAAGAAAGAAAGGAACGGGGTAAATATTTTGTATGTTAAATTAAACAAATCAATAAATTAATAAATATAAACAAAACTGATAATTAATATTTGAAAGATAAAATCATCATGTTTAAAAATATAATACCAAATTTAAAATAAACTTTTGACATCTAGCATAGTTATCCAATAAAAAAACAAAATTATAGATTGGTTTGTGTTTTCATTATAGATTGATTTATGTTTTTAAAAATATTAAATCGTAAATTGACATTTAATTTTTGTCTTGCACTCATCATTTGCTATTGAAAATAATTGATAAAAGATTGAGATTATAAATTAACATTTAATGATCCCATTAATTACTTTTTTTATCTTCTCATATTCTGAAAAAAAAAAAAACTTACGCATAGATTATTGTGTTTGATGGAGATAAAAAATGCATATAATAGGATATTGCACAACTAATTAAAATTAATAAAATTATTATATTTCTTGGTTTATGAAATAAAAACTTTGAATTGTATTTTTTTAACAACAATAATAAATAAATAATATTTAAGATATTTCAATCCATATACAAACAACATAACTACATCATGTCCAATAAATATAGATATTTTTAATAAATTAAACAAAAACAATTAATAAAATATTATAAGCATCCAAAACTGTGTGACTTCAGTCAGAGTTCTATGATCAGTATTTAATAACTGATACTTGTCTAACAGGATATACAGGTAGAACCAATGCACATTTTTAAACAAACCACAATCAAACATTTCCAAGAAAGATCTTTAAAATCATGACTAATAAATTCTGCAACTTTGCTATCGTCACTGTAACCTAATGTGTACTAATCGGTCCAAAAAAACAAGAGTTCCCAACCAAAAAACTGACAAAAAACTTGGTCCCAATTGGATACAAAAGTCAATACACTGAACTCCCACAAATACATACAAAAACAATATTGTACAAATCTAAATATTTTCAACAAAAATTAAAATTAAAAATATATATAATTGTAATCATTGCAACAAATCACTTTAATGACCTAATTTCATATACACATGATTATACTCATATTTAATTAATTTGAGACATTCAAGTCAACAGAAGATCCAATCAAAATATACAAATTTTGCTTTATAAAATTTATTTGTGATCCATGACTAAGTCTTAATTTAAACTAAATTAAAAACCTCTCAACATTGAATTGTTAGAATTTAAGATAATTCAGACGTATTTAACTTATTATAAGTATTAATGTTCTTACAAATCTTATATTTTCATTTGTATCAATTTTAAGTAAATAATGCTAATTATTCATTATTTGTCTATCATAGACATTCTTAACATTGATGTTATTTTGTATTGTTTTAAAGAATTTTCTTAATAGTATTTAATTTTATAATTATTTTTTTATTTGAATATATTTATAAATATTTATTTTATGCCCATTAATATCCATTATCTTCGATTTTTTAGTTTTTTTAAGAATAATATTTTTTAACTTACATCAACACTTCCAAGGACATTTTATAAGACATAATCTTCAATTTATAAATGAAAAGTTAAACGAATAGTAAAACTTTCAATTTTTAATTCTCAATTTGTATGATTAATATGTTATATATTAGTAAAGAATATTTTCTTTATGATTGTTATTTTATATATTTTCTTGTGATTTTATTCTTTATATTTTCTTTCTGATAATTTTTATGGTAATAATTTTTTAATCATTTCAATTGTTTTTATATAATCATAAACAATTATAAGTTTCGACTAATTTTTAAATAAAATATAAATATAAGAAATATTGATATTATTTTTATTTAAATTTTGAGAAAAGTAAATATTTATTTAAAAATATATATAAAAATGTGTATATATTTTAAAATTAGAGGAATTATAGGTGTCATTGTAATTCTTTACAAATAATAATAAAAAAGTATAACTAAAAAATTTATAAACTATCTGACGATAATTGATTGTAATAGTTGCTTATAAATTAAATCATTATTTTAATATAAGTCAGATATTCATGGTTACTTAAATTTAAAGAAAATTGTTAATAACTTTCTTTCATTTTAAGGCATTTTATACGTGTGATTCACATTAAATTAATATTTTTATTTATAAATAAGTAACTTTTATTCGAAATGCTATAATGGTTTTACAAAAGAACTTAATCTATACAGTACAATGTTTATACTAATATTGATCTCCAAGTTTGACTTTAAATAAATAAAAAAGTAAAAGGCTATTAAGGTTTTTCATTAAAAGAAAATTATAACATAATTATATTTATAAAATAATAAGATTTATTTAAAAAAAATATATCTTAGTTAAAACAGTAGTTAATTTGTAGGTAAAAACAGTGGCTAATAAAAAAATCTATTTTGACGATTTCGAAGTTTGAATTCCACCGCTACAAATAAAGATAATAGGTATGTTTGAATATTTTCTATCTGCCCAATAAATGTCAAATAGCTGTGTACATTTTATTTTAAATGTTGAGAATTTACTGTCATATTTTGAAAATTTTCATAAGTACAAATACTTATATTTATTTTCAAGTATTGGAATTAGTTTTGTTTATTCTGTGTTAATTAACTAAGGAGTGTATGCACTCTCTTTGTGTGCTACCATATGAATCATCCCTAAAGAATGAAATACGTGAGTTACCTACTATAAATATCAAACAAAAGTTAATGCATATCATTCCTTATAATTAATTATACAATTATGGTAACAAAGTGAGTTTTGATCCGGAACTCATGCACTAAATTTTGGTGAGTAAAATTGATATTTTCAAGTGAGTTTGGTCTCACCTATATAACTTGTCAAACTGACTAAAGACGTAACAGAGTTAACTGATCTATCAACTAATTTTTTTTAATTAAAATAAAAATAGTTTAAAATATTAATTTTTTAATAGTAAAATATATAATAATATTTTAACATAAATTATTAACATTAAGTCCCAATTATTAATTTATTATAGAATAATATAATATGTAAAGATAATAATTATTTTAATTTATTTAATTAAAATTATTAATTAATCAATTAAAAATTAAAATATATTTAATATGATTAATTTTATCAATAATATATATATATATATATAAATTTTAAAATACAAAAATAAAAAATTAAAATTATATATATATATATATATATATATAAATTTTAAAATACAAAAATAAAAAATTAAAATTATAAAAATAGATGGATTCCTTTAATACCATTGATAAAGATTTTCAAACCACCTATTTTTAATGATAACTTACACCAAAACATATCAACATAGCTGTTTCTACCAACCCTATGTAGAACAGATACACCTCTATTTTTTGAAATAATTTAAACAAAATACATACTACACTATTGTTTAAAATATATTAAAAGTATAGAATCATAACAAATATCCATCATAAAAGGAACGAGGGCTTTAGATTATAATTTTCAATAAACTCTCACTAATAATGATAAAAAATCTGCTGCTATAATATTAAACCATCCAAATACGTTTTTTTCATAAAAACACGAATCTTATGAAAAATCTTACAAATAAACAATATTTTATCTCTAACGAGAATAGTTAATTTTCAACCAGATCATTCTAACGTCAATGCATTTTCACTTTTTTGATTACAAAAAGCAATATTCCCATATTTATATATGATTAATTTCTTAATTTTTGACTTTAAGTTGGGACTTTCTACAAGTGTAAACCATTGTTACTATTTTGTAGGCTATTTTAACTCTCAATAGGAGTGACCTTACATTAGAAAATCACAATAACACAGAAAGAGAAAATTAAGATAAAAACTTGAAAAATAAGAAAACACAACCAAATTTATTATAGTAACGGTCTTATAGATAGGACACACAACTACAAGCAACAGCATGGGCATGATGGAGGTGGAGGGAGAGAAGGTGGTCAAACAGGAACGCCACGTGTCGGTGAGTACAATGTTGTTGCAGCACTGGAATATCCCTCCAGGAAAAAAAAACAACCACAATTCCCATAATACCCTCGAGTTCTTCTTCCATCTTTCTCTTCTCCTCCCGTGGATTCACACCACATGGCACAGAAACAGAAGAAGAGAAGAGAAAGGTCACTCGGTAGCAGCAGCAGCAGAGCAGCTTCAACCCTGTCTCTTTCTTTCTCTGCTCCATTACCCATTTGTCCTCCCGTTAAAAGGGACCCAACCATATACTCTAACCCCTCCCCACGAGTTTAAAGTTTTTTTTTTTTTTTTTTTTTTTCCTCTTGCTTCTTTCCCCCCCCCTCCCTTGTTCCCCCCCCTCCCCCCCTTTTTCCCCTTTCCCATCCCGCCCCCCTCTCTCCTCTCCCCCCGCCCCCCAAGTTTAAAGTTTTTTTTTTTTTTTTTTTTTTCTCTCTGGGTCGTCTCACCCACCCCTCCGTTGAACCCACCTGGCCCCACACACCAAAATCTGCGTCACATACACACGTAAACACACGAACCTCGTCACACTCCTAGTTATTGCACACTCTCCCTTGAATGCGCTTTAACATTTGTGTTTTTTTCTCCCTTACCCTCGTTTTGCTGGGCATTGTTTGACTTCACTTCCAGGGCACCTCTCACTTCGCGTTCTCTCTCTCTTCAATTCTCGCGGTGACGTTTCACTCTCTCCAGAACTTGATCCCCTTTGCTTTGCGGCTTAGTTTTTTTTTTTTTTTTTTAATTGCTGTTTTTTTTTTTTTGCAGGTTTTGGTGATGTGGAATGGTATGAGTTAGGGGGGGTGGGGTTGTGTTAGGGTTTTTCCTAGTACAATTTCCGTTGGTAGAGGAACTAGCCGTGGTAGGTTTGAGAATGTCTGGTGGGGAGGTAGGGGGTGGGGGTGGGGGTGTTTTTGTGGCTTGGGAGGAGCAGGTGATATGCCAGGAACGTGGGAACCGAGTGATTCACTTCTATCTGAAGGATGCGTTGGGGAATTCGGTGCTGGCGGTTGTGGGGACTGAGAGGAGTGTGAGACACATGATGTATGTTGTCCCTGACCATTTCTTGCAGGCCTATGGATCCACACAGCCCATCAATGCTTGCAAATGGAGGGCCAGGCGAGAGGTTGTTGACTGGCTTACTTGTTTGGTCTCCCGGAATCGGTCACACCATGCAGGTATTTTGGCTCTTGAGAGTGTTCTTGGGTGATTTGTTTGGTTTTGTGAAATGTTCATTGTGAATGCATGGGCTGAATGTTACTTACTACTATGTGCATGATTTTTTGTTTTGAGGAATTTGACCATGGAGGTTGTATGTTTTGTTATCCCCTAATGTTTTGAAAAAAATGGTTTGTGATTGTGGTTTGTTATTTCAGCTACAACAGTAAGTTTTCTGGGAACACCAGGACAGCAATTAGGGCTGCATTTGTTCATAATTTCCTGCAATATCAATCGTTACTGCAGTTTGAAACATTCCCAGCCTGATGACAGGCTTGATTGTTGGTAGTAAACCGTTGTCATGCACTAACACCTGAAAGCTATAAGACTTGTGCTGATTAATTGCATGGTGACTTGGTTGTTGTTAGTTGTAGTAGGTCACAAATGGTGTCTTGTACTGACACCAGAAAGCGACAAAACTTGCTCTGATTAATGAAGAAATAGCCTGGTTGTTTTCGGTTGTCTGTTATAAACTGACCATTGTGTCTTGTATTGATGCTGAAGAGCTACAAGGCTTGTTCTGGTTCGTGCAACTCCGATTCGCATGAGTTAATCTATTAAAGGAATTTGGTAAAGCCTGTGTTGTATTGTGCTGATTAATTGCATAATGACTTGGTTGTTGTTAGTTGTAGTAGTTCATAAACTGATGTCTTGCACTTAAACCAGAAGGCGACAAAACTTGTTCTGATTAATCAAGAAATAGCTTGGTTGTTTTTAGTTGTCAGTTATAAAATGATCGATGTCTCATATTGAGGCTGAAAAGCTACTACAAGGCTTGTTCTGATTAATCATACAACTACACTTCCTATGAGTTTGTCTATTAAAGGAATTTGGTCAAGTCTGTGCTATGAGTTATATAGGTTATGTCTTCTTGCTTGCATGGCCACGTCGACTGGCTCAGTAGTATTAGGTTATGTATGGTCTGGTGGAATTGTCCACTTCATATGCAGTAGTTAGGTTTTCAGCATGCAATCACATGTTTTTTTGTTTCTGTGAAATGTTGACTGTGGATGCATGTGCTGGAAGTTACTGTGTGCATGGTTTTTGGTTCGTAGAATTTTGACCGAAGGTTTTTGTTGGCACCTAATGGGATAAGACTTGGTCGTCATTACTTATCAGCCATAGCTGCTTGTCCTGTAATTTTTCCAGAAAGCTTTTAGACTTTGTTCTGATTAATAACATAAATGCACTTCCTGTGAGTTTATCTTTCAAGGAATTTGGTTAACTCTGTTATTATTCCCTGCATGACCACTTATATAAAAGTTATTTACACACCTTATTTGTGGGATGTTTTGTTTGAACTTATTGAGGATCTACAATAATAGGTGTATTTATTTTGGAAATCAGAGATTTTTTATGATTTGTTCAAATTGAGTAAATTTGTTCATTTTAAAATATTCTCACTTCCGCATCAAATATTTTATCTGTATTACTTAAGTGCAAATTTAATGGAATTTATATGTTACTTTTTTTCATAATAACTTATTAAGGATGACTAATAATTACCGTGTTAACATTTTTCGTTGTTGTTCCCATGTTAAAGTGAATAAATGTGAGAGTAGCCGTGATTGGTTTATTATTCTGGTTTGTCGTCTGTCATTTTGCTTATGTAATTAATACAGAAGCAATAGAATACTCATTCTTTTTCCTTTCTTGGAAACATGAGTTATAAGGCATTGTAATTAATACATATGCACTTATGGTCGGAAACAACGTTGTTTAGAGACTTCATCTGGCCTAATGGCTTGAATTATTTTTATGAAGATTGGGAGGAAGAGCAAGTTATATCACATCATTGCTTTCTTCCATTATGAAGCAAGGCAGGAAAAAGCATGAGCCTTGTGAGTTGTGACAGATTGAAGAAGATATAGCTAATAATAATAAAAGAATTAGGGTTCTAGAGTTGACAAACCACTTGGATCCTATATACATACATACATATATATACATACATACATATACATACATACATATATATATATATGTATGTATATTATATGACAACTTAATGCAAGTGATGTCGTCTACTTATTCCTGGTTTACTTGTATAATACCTCAGTAATCAACCCAAAAAAAGCTTGAGGGACAACAGGATGACCACTATTTTGAACCTAAACACTAGGCATAAACTACTATAGTAGTATATATGCTGAAAAATAAAGAAAAATTGCCTAAATTAAGAAGTCATTGTTGCTTCAACATTTTTGAAGAGATTGAAGATAGAATTGAGTGGAAAGTCTTAGAAAGAGGGTTTTGGCGTAACTCAATCTCACAAAATAGTTGTAAAATGAGGTTTGCACCTATCCATACACTATAATAATTCAATCATATCTTCAGTCAATGCGGAATCTCTCACACATGTCTTCACGTCGAAGACTTGAAATCTTGAACTTGACATGATAGATCTAACAAACTTCGTTAGGATAGACTTTGGTACCATTTTAGATAGTGAGTTTAGGTCTAACTCAATCCTACATAATCAATTTGGAAGGTGGGGTCTGCACCCAATTTATATAGTATATAATTTAATCTCTCTAATTGATATAAGATCTTTATAAAAAGAAGTAGAAATAAGATTGAAATGGTAGCAAACAGGTCACAATAGTCAAGAAATTTCCCAAAATTAATCGGGAAATAAATGAATGTTTGTAAACCTGTGAGAACAAAGCATCTTTATAAAAAGAAGTAGAAATAAGATTGAAATGGTAGCAAACAGGTCACAATAGTCAAGAAATTTCCCAAAATTAATCGGGAAATAAATGAATGTTTGTAAACCTGTGAGAACAAAGCCTCAATGCCAAAAATTGGCTAGAAAGTGTTATGTGGCAACAAGGAATAGTGAGTGGTGCTATAAACTTGCAAACAAGTGCAAAAGAGAGCTCTACAATATAAAGGCTAGGGCTTGCACTTGTATGTGTGCACAAAAACCTTAAATGCATGAACTTCAAATTGTCCGATTTTCCAATTTTACCCTCTACATATGAGCTTGAAATGACACTGTCAATGGAAAAACAATCTCTAGTAGCATATTTGACATTGCGCTACCAAACGTTGTAGACTATTATGATTTTTGCCACTCCACCAATAACATTTAGGCATAACATGACTCAATTCCAAGGAGTGGTGACCTCTGTTTGAAGCTCCATATTGACTAAAATAAACTACTTAATGTAGTACTTAAGACTCTTCCACCTAATAGACTAGTCTTTTGGGTTAGGCTCTCCTCAAGTGCTTAATGAGGAGTCCAACTAGAAAAACTAGTTTATTAGATGAAAGAGTCTCAGGAGTCAAGTACTACATAAAGTAATTTATACTACTCAATACAGGATGCCTAACATTGCCACCCTCTTTAAGGGTCAACATCCACAACAACTTTTGACGCTACTCAATGGTAGGTTTTTCTCTTTGACAATTTTAGTGACCTATCAATATTCAGTTTGCACCTTAATGTAGCTTATAAGTAACCCTTACCATAGCTTGACTCTCAATGAAAGTACCTGTTGAGAAGAGAGAAACCAAGAAGGCATATGATATTTGTGTTAAAGACCAGAATGGAAATACACAATATTTAGTTACCCTATTTTAGGCTAACAACACAAATGTAGAATCAATGTAATTGATCCTAATATCAACATTTACCATATCTATAGGATTCTAACACTCCCCTAAAGCTGGAGCATATAGGTCGTATGCACCAAGCTTGTTACATGTGTAGTTAATCCAAGGACCCCTTAATGAATATATATCCTAGACGTCATTGGAATTTTCCCAGATATGACTTTTTCTTAACAAAGTGACAATTAACTTCAATATATTTTGTCCTTTCAAATCATATCTTTAGCACTCTCTCTCAGGCTGAAGCATATGTATCATATAAGTCAATTGTTGGAGCTGGCAAAGTAAATAATGACAGCATCACACATCAATTTGGTGTGAGTGTGTGAAGATGATGTGCCAACTGGCACATGGCAGCAGTTGGCGGGTGGGTGAGGCAACTAGTGGTTGCCAAAAAGGACAGCTCCAATTATAGAGTCGCATTAGAGGTAAGACTATGTTGCGATTGTAGGAGAGCAAATAAAACTTGGGGGGCACGACGGCTGCTGGAGAGAAAAAATTGTTTGGAGAGCACAATGGTTGTCGAAGACCAAAATTGGTCAAAGGGCACGCCAACTGCCGGAGAGCAAAAGCTGCTCGAGGGACACAATGACTTTTGGAGAGAAAAAAAGTGCTAGAGAGTGCAATACTGGATAGCAAAAATGCTTGGAGAGCACAACACCAATTGGATATTAGAGAGAGAAAAAATGCTCGAAGAGCCGTTTCAAGGCAATGCTGGTGGTGGTGGTGGTCATCAACCAGAAAATGCTTGCCAGAAAGTCGTCAATGAAACACAACAGAAAAAAGAACAAAAATCAGAAACTGTCATGGTTATAAAAAGTTTACATTTTGAGCAGTGGGCCTAAAGGGAAAGTACGAATTAGGGTTCCCTTCTTGATAGGCACTTGATACCATGTTGAGAAGAGAGAAATCAAAAAGACGAAAAAAAGAACAAAAATCGGAAACTGTACATGGGTTATAAAAAGTTTACATTTTTGAGCAATGGCCCTAAAGGGAAAGTATGAATTAGGGTTCCCTTCTCGATAGGCACTTGATACCATGCTGAGAAGAGAGAAATCAAGAAGGCATATGGTGAATTTCGTGTGTTCAAACCACAACACAACTATTGAATTTATAGGGGAAAAACATAATTACAATACCCTATTTTAGGCTACTAACATAAATATTGAATCAATCTAATTGGTCCTATTATTAACAATTACTATATCTATAGGATTCTAACATGTCTAAAAGATTCTAATAGTACCAATTAGAACTTAGGCAAACAAGGATGCCCAACCCAAAATATTTGGGCAACTCCTAGGCTGTATTAAGGTGAAACCAAATGCTAATATGTGAATGGAGTTATCAAAGGGAAAAGGACTATCACCGGGTAAGTGTCGATAAAGTGAAAATCGTTGTGGATGTCGTTCTCATAATGGGTGGCAATGTGAATCCCAAATTGACATGAATAAACTACTAAATGTGGTACTTAAAATCTTGATGTCTCACACCCTACATTGTTCCTCTTTTTCATTTGGAAGTCTGGCTAGCCTGTATTAATTTTTCATGGCAAGAAAGATTTTATAAGGTATCCATTGACCAATTGGTAAGTTTTTTTTGGTTTTGTGTTACCATGAAGACAATTTTGGCATTGAGTTGGGTAGTTTAATGATGTCAATCTTTTCTTGAATCAGTTTTAAGAACACTTTTTCCATGGCTAAATAATTTCTATCGATGTACATGAACTTTACACTTCATGCTATCCCATGGCATTTCGTATGTGTTTAGAAGCTATTATGAGGTCCAAAAAAGACAAGAACCTTCAATTGAAGAAAATTATCGTTTAATTCTTTTTACTTGATATGTGTCGTTAAGTCACTATTTTTGTTGTTTCTATAAAATAAGATGAATGTCTTTATGTAGTATTTTAGGTAGGTACAAATACTTAATAGACAAATAGTTTGAACATTTTGCAAAAAGGAATCTAAGATGAACTTAAATTACAACCAAATTGAGTTGGCTGCCACCATATTAGGATGCGTTTGTCTAGCAGTTACAATCAACGTAACTTTTATCAATGAGATAAAAATCTTCCTTTTCTTTTTTCAACAATGGAAAGTGTGCTTGTGTTTAACAAGCTTTAAATGCCAATCTGAACACTCTTAATGTGGTTATGTGATCTCTTAGTCCAAATAAATTGCTTTATGCCATTTTTATGCTAAACTAATTACTGGTTTTTCTAGATGAATCTCCTTTCTCTAATCTAGTGGATATTTTTGTTGTTGGTCTTGTCCTTATGTTTTCTATTACTTGATCCACCAATTCTTTTTAGCTGTTTTTTCTGTAGTTATGGAAAGAAGGCGTTTTATGCAACCATAATCTTTTGTCACAGGTGTACCATCGGATGATTTAGCACAAGCTGATGAATCTCTCAAGATTTTAATGCCTGGAATTAATGTCAGTAATAAAATTTTACCTGATAAAATGGTAAGGAAATGGCAACTAATTAAATTCATCTCTCTAGATTTCCCTTCTATCTTTATGCGATTATTAACTATCCATTTGTTTTTTGTACTGCAGATTTCTAGGAGACTAAAATTCCAAAGTTCGGATATTGAATGGTCAGGCATTTCTTGGTTTTGTGCTAAACAGCTGAAGCACTTCTCAGGGTTTTGCAGGAATGGAACAACCATAAATGTGAGAAACTTATTTTGATTTTCATTATATCTCAATTTTTTCCTCACTAATTGGGACTTTGTATCAAGAGGTGCCTAAGTCTCACATCAAGTAGTATGTGATTTTTGCTGGGATACTTAAGTGTTTGATTTCCCCACTCCCCCGACAAATAGCTAACTTTTGAGGATGGGTTTCCTAGGTGTTTGAGTGCTTATCAAATAGTATCGAAGTTGGTTGTTAGAATGGAAGTCTATCCTTTGGCTCTTAGGGACAGTGCTGCAATAGGGACTTGGGTATTATGGGGTGTCTAGTCTCACATGAATAATATGGGATGTTTGATGGTGTATTTGAGTGTTTGGGTTTTCCTTAACAGATAGCTTTTGAGGGTGGGTACCCCAAGTGGTTGGCGGTGATAAGGGTTACCCAAGTGCTGATCACCCACTTTCTTGGTATCATGTACTTTTTCCGTTTTTGGAAGGGGTTTAATTTTCATGATTCTTAAGATACCACATCGAGTAATCTGGGATGTTTGGCGCAGAATTTAAGTGTTTGGGTTCTCCTTAATAGATAACCTATGAGGGTGGGTTCCCCAAGTTCTTGGGTGCTTATCACCCACTTTCTTGGTACCATTACTTTTTCTGTTTTTGGAAGGGATTTAATTTTTATGATTCTCAAGATATTTTTTCTAAATTTTAGGTTCATTCATTTGTATATATTATGGCTGAAGAAGAAAACCACTATCTTGGTTACTTGGAAGATATGTATGAAGATAAGAAGAGACAGAAAAAGGTGAAGGTACGTTGGTTTCATCATGGACGGGAAGTTAAGCAGGTGATTCCACAGCTGAATCTGGAAGAGGGAGAGGTTTTCATCACACCTCATGTTCAGGTGATCAGTGCTGAGTGTGTCAATGGTCCTGCGATTGTTTTGACTCCTAAGCATTATGAGAAATACCTGACTGCTGTGCCTCATACCTCTTTATCGGAGATCCATATGTGCTTTAGGCAGTTTAAAAACAATAGGCTTAAGCCCTTCACACTTACAAAGTTGCGTGGATATAGTAACCAGCCTGTTCTTTCTTGCTTAAATAGTCCTATTCTCTCCAAGAGAAAGGCAAAGTGTGAAAAGTCACAAACAGATGATGATGAGAACTTCACTCAAGATGATCCTTTAAGGTCCAGCAATAAGAGGATTAGAAGCTCTAAGGATCAAATATTTGAGAAGGGTTTTTCTGGTTTGCAAGTCTCCGTTCCTACCAATGAAATGACAAAATGTAGACCAAAATATCCTAGTTTAAAATTAAAACTATCAAGGAAAACAGTGGGTATTAAGGTTATTGGACCAAAGCCTAAACTGCCTTTTCAGGTCGGTGCTAAGATAGAGGTTCTTTGTCAAGATAGTGGCATTAGAGGATGCTGGTTTAGATGTAAAATCTTGAGTGTGTCTCCAAGGCTGCTGAAGGTCCAGTATGATGATTTGCTTGATATAGAGGGACCACAGAAACTAGAGGTATGCAATGACTTTGTTTTCTTCTCTTTATTCTTTCTATCTATCTATCATATCTCAACATTGTTGAAATGCTGATTGTAGTAATTTTCTGGACATAGAAGTCCAACTATACAAAAATTGTCTATTCAGCCATGAAGCTAGCGAAGAGTGTGGTTCTCAGCCTTGTTGTTAACACTTGTAGGAATGGGTCCCTGCATCTAGAGTGGCAGCTACTGATAAATTGGGTATGCGATGTTCAGGCCGCTTAACAGTCAGGCCATGCCCTCCTGAATACAATTCAGGTCGTACTTTTGAGATTGGAGCAGCAGTGGATGCCTGGTGGTGTGATGGATGGTGGGAAGGTGTCATAACCGCAGTTAATGGCAGTGGAGATGGAATCCTGCAAGTTTATATCCCTGGTAGGATACACATTTTTCTCTTTAATTATTGTGATATAGTTCGCTGGCTCATGGAATAGTGAGTTTGTGAATCATGTTTTGTCTGGGTTTCCGATATCTGACAATTGGTAATTATGATTTTCTCATTAGGTGAAGAGAGGTTCCTAAAGGTCGAGCAGAAGAACATTCGGATTTCCCGAGACTGGATCAATAACAGATGGATTGATATACGAGGAAAGGCTGACATTTGCAGTTATTTAACATCAAATGTCAGGTCCGGCATTGGGATGTCAGCTAATTCTGCAGTGGTAGATGGATCTATGTCTGATTGCTATGCTTTTGAAAGTAAATCATTATCAATTCCCAAAGTTGAAGTTGCTAAGAAGGTTGAGCCAGAATCATCTGGTTTGGAAAACCCTATTGATCTAGAAGATATGAAGGGAATAACTCTGAGGGAGCCACTCTATGCCATTCATGAGGACAAGGATAACAACTCTGGTGGTGGTTGTGATGATGAAGCTGACAAGGCAGTGAAGACACTTCTGGCCTTAAATGAACACAAGGATAATAACTCTTGTGGAGGAAGTGATGAAGACACTGAGGGTGATGATAACGACGACAGTGATGATATTAGTGATGATGTTGACAATGAGGAGGTCAGTGAGAAAAATTTTGATTGTTGTGAACCAAAACTTGATGCAGCAGAAGCAATACAAGTTGCATGATGAATATATAATAGAAGCTAAATGGGGAATTTTTTTCTCTCCTGATTTTACTGAAGGTGGAATGAGCTTGTATATAAACCATATGAAGCCCTGAGGTACTTACATATGCAGAGGATAATGGTTCTCAAGTTTCTGACTTAAGAGTAATTGTAGTGTATAGCATTATAGCTTATGTTTTTAGGTTCATGAGATCGACTTCTACAGGTTTCATATTAGGTCATGTGGCTGGTAGATGCGCAACTGCACATATAAGTTCAAACTGCATGTTATAGAGTTAGCTCATGAGTAAAGTTTGTAATGATTTTCTTTAGTTTTGGCTCTAGACCATGAATCTTACAAGATTACAGAAATTACAAAATCTGTCATGTCAAGATTCTTCTATATATCTAATTAAGAGGTGATGAATAGTTTAACCAAAATGTGTGTGTATCTTCCCAGAAGTAAGGGATTTGATTTCTTAAATAAAGTTCCTTTTTTCTGGTAAATGGGGGAAATAGGTGTATGTAGTTTTCTTAAGTTAGTTAGTCTCAGTGACTTTTAAATTGATTTATTAGAATGAAATTGTAAGAGAAATTTTTTTATTTTGAAATTATGTGATTGTTTCACATGATTACGTCATTTGGTAAAATAATCAATTGTATCAAGAACTTATTTTTAAAATTTTTGTTCTGATTAAGATACACATTGTCATGGAATTAATGATTAAGAATTGTGATATAGATAAATGTTTATTCTCAATTAAACTACATTTTCAAAAATGAAAATTTTAAAAATAAGATTCATTATTGATTTTGTAAATTGTTTAATTATTATTATTACTACTTTAAGAATAAATTCTCTAGTTTTTTTTCTTCTTTTGCTGAGTATAAAAAATGACATTTAGTTCCCAGTTGTCAATCATTTACAAATTAAGATTTTCAAAAATGTTTTTATCTCCAATAGACATCTTTGCTCTCTTACATTAAATACAAAAAATATTATTGAGGTTATGACCTGGTAAAGAATAATAGTTTGTTACATATTTAAAATTATTCAAACTCTTACTATTACAAGTTAACCAAATTTGAGACTCTAATAATTAGTTCAACTCTTTAATGTGACAAACTTCCCTATTGAGTGGGTATTAATTTGACAAATGGAAACATTCAATCAATCAATACTAATTCATGGTACTTTCACATATTTTATAAGCCACAATTTTCTTAACAATTGAGACAATCTAAAAGGTAGTCAAATTCTCGGTGTGCAAACATTTCTAATCCATGGTTAAAGTTATGGACTAAACACAAAAAAATAAAAAATAAACCTATGCTTGACTTTTGTCATAAATTTGTTCTGTTTTTGACCTTCGAAAAAATTCTAATTGCATTTCATTATTTTTAAAATTGAACAAACTAATTTTACCATTAATTCTTTTCTAAAAAATAACAAATAAAGCATTTTTTGTACTCAAAATAGTTACAAAATTAAATTATTCAAAATATTTCTTACCCAAAATTTATGAACATAAATTTCAAATAACACCAAAAGAGTTCATCTCAAGTCTTCCACTCCATGCCCTAATATAGTTCAAATCATATCAAAATTTTGTTACATTTCTTGTTTTTTAAGTTTTAGAATTAGGCCGTCTCTCAAACTTATCATAAACCAGCAAACATTTTGAATTAAATGATAATAGTTTGAAGATATTCTACAGAAAAACAAATAATGGAAAAAATAAACTTTAATTTAATTTTAAAAATAAAACTTACTTAGCCAATGAACTAAAGAGATTATTTTATAAGTAAAATTTAAGATATGTTAAAAGAGTTTGCAACTTACATCTTCCTTAACAATATCAAACTTCTACTTTATTGTGAAAAAACAAATGTACCACTTAGCTCTATCTTTATATTCATAAATAAGAAATTTATGTTTCATTCTTGTGCTTGTACCTAACATGTGTATAGTTTTAAATATTTATTAAATAAAATTTTTTACACAATATTATATAGGATTCGATATAAAAGGACAGTTTTCTTCTCTTTCGGCATTAAATATTAAGGAAAAAAAAATCATGTATAGATCTTAATAAAATAAGAAATAATAATTACATAAATATTAAATAATTAAAAGAAAAACAAAATAATTACACAATAAAATTTTATGAGAAGAAAGTATCCTACAACTTGATGAATATCTAAGACTAAAAGAAAGATAATTTAGTGAAAGAATATTTTTTTAAATTAAACAAAACTAAAAATCAAAGAAAACAAATGGAATACATCATTGAATAGAATTGTACAAATATATATACATATATATATATATACATATACATATATATATACATATACATATATATATATATATATATATATATATATATATATATATATATATATATATATATATATATATA
>Ga0099825_1005248_pt1 | contig 16677 bp, 3 predicted proteins | sample SiratroredBW_FD_76838 | JGI IMG/M metagenome (GOLD analysis project Ga0099825, IMG submission 76838) | Root nodule microbial communities of legume samples collected from California, USA - Siratro red BW | ecosystem: Host-associated > Plants > Roots > Nodule | place: USA: California | collected...
CTAAAATTTTTAAAAAATAATAAGAGGGCGCCCAATTGTGTGGGTGAATTTGAGTTCGCGAGGTCCCATGTTGGTTTGGAAAATAAGCCCCCCCCCCCCCCCCCCCCCCTCCCACCCAGTTGTTGGAGTTATGGTTGAAAAGTTTTGAAGATTACAAATTTAACTATTTATGTTGATTAGGATACCATGTAAGTTTTATCTTGCATTATTTGATCTTACATTGTAATTAGAAAGCTTTTCTAAATGAATTAGAGTTTTTCTTGGTGATATGCAACTTCTTAATTGATTGAAAGGTGTTTTTAATCTATTAAAATATGGAATGACTGTCTCAAACATTTTAATTGACTATATTACTGTTTCATCAATTATAATCACTTAAAAACCATGACCAATTGTATTTTAATTTGTTAAAATGAGTTTTTGATGCATTAAAAACACTTAACATTTATTTGTGTATCTTAAAATGACGAGTTAATTGATTAATTTCACTAGTAAATAAAATTAATAAATTAAAACGTAGTTTTAACTTATTAGAACTCTGACTACTTGGTTTTGAAGGTTTTGTTTTAATTGATTAAAGGTGTTTTAATATTTTAAAACAATCATATAGGATTATGTATTACTCACTCATTTCAAAATCAAATTAGACTAAATCAAAACCATTGTTTTTGAAATCAATTTACCTTTAGAAAGAGAGTTTAAATAGAGTTGAAAATTTTTCTTGAAGCTTTCTTTTAGCAATTATGTGATAAACATCTTGTTTTGAAGAGGAAACATAGTTTCTTACTTGATTTTATCTTTTACATTGTGCTTATTTTGTTTCAGGTGACATTGTTCTCATTTCTTAATTCATTTTTCAGTCTTTGTTTTGTTTCGGGGTAGGTTTGTATAGTAATAGGGTGTTACTAGGTGTGAAATCAAGTCTTGTAGGTTATAAGATTTGGTTTGTTGAGTAGTATATGGTTGTGTTTGTAAAACTCTAATATTATAGTGTGTGCTTGGTTGGTGTGGGTGGACAACCCGGTGTAACTCTTTGTCTTGAATTTTTGTATCCTTTTATTGAGTGTTTTGCTTTCAAAGATTGAATAAGATTCTCACGCTAAAGATTTGTGAAAATCAGTTCACTCTCTCCTCATTAATTCAATCTTTGAAACTAAAAGTAGTGACTATCCCCTCATTTTTGGAAGTCCTTGCCCAAATCAGGAGAAATTTGAGAACAAGAATGTTTTAATTGTGTTATGGCTCAAGTAACAGCAAGAAACTCAAGCGATATAATCTTTGCACAAGCGACACTATGTAGCTTGATCAAGGAGAGTCCAATAACATGTTATTAATTCTTCTTTTGTAGGTCTCTCAAGCTACACTTTTGATTTATAATTTCTCTATTTTACTCATTTATTCAATGTAGAATGTGAGATTATGATTTACTTCCATATTGAATGCTATTAATGATTAAAGTAATGACTATGAATTTTACAAGTATGAAACATATGTCCTGAAGTCACAAATTTGTGATAGTATATAAACTATTATTTGAATATATTTATTATGTAAAGAAACTATGCAGTTGTAGAGATCCCTTACTTCACTAATAGTCTTAGTCATTTAGACTAAGGCATCATATAGTGAGAAGTTGAGGAGACTTCATTGCACATCTAACACCAAAAGAGTTACAAATATTGGATGCCTTAAACTTATCCTGATCCATGTAGTCGAAGTTGGCATACTTACGATACTAAATTAGTTAGGTGTTAGTCTGTAGTAGGACATACTTAATATGAGCCTTCTATAAGAAATTAATAGATATTCATTAGTAAATATTCTTGTTTAATATCTATTTATGTGTGGTTTATAAGCATATGCAGTTGAATTAATTATGAATATATTCTTATGATGAATTTAAATGAATTTATTTAATTTATAATGATACCTTTGATTATTTTAAATAGTTTATCTTTTCTATTTGTTATTTGTTCAGTGACTTATTATGATTGTACTTTGTACATGACCACCCAAAAGAGAATAATATGATAGTCTTTATTTATTTTGAATGATTTTATGTAATATGTTTAGATTTTACTTTTGAAATAATGTTAGAGTTGTATAAACACTTTAGTAGATAATGATACAAGTTGAAGATACATAACTAGTATTTCATATACTAATTTTTTTTCTGTTTCAAATTCAAATTACTAATAAGTCACTAATAAAAAATATAATCAAATTGATAAATAAACTACATAAAATTTATGTTATAAATTAATATTATAACCTCAAACTCTTTTTCCATTGTGAGACCTTCTTCTCTTGTCTCATGTTAGTTTATTATATTGTTATTCTATTTTGGCTAGTGTACCAATTTGACAAATAAGAGTAAGAATGTTGAATCACATGGACTTATCAAATATCCATCTCTATAACAAGTTTAACACTTTTCAATTATATTTATAATAAAAAAAATAATTTAATTCCATCCTTGTGAAGTGAAATTAACAATGGCTACAAGTTGAAGATTGATTTAAAAGAAACTAGAATTTAGTAGAATGAAATTTGAGATTGAACTTCATCATCCACTTATCCATATTCCAATAATAAATATAAGTATTAAGATTCTTTTCCAGTGATGTAAATGCACATTTTAAAATTACTTAATTTGGTTCCTTATTCTAACATTATTATCAAATGTTAGATATATTTAATATATTGAAATCTATTCTAATTATTTCAACATATCAACTCGTTTATTTCAGATTTTAAGAATCATTTCATATCTAAAACATGAATCCTAAATCTTAAAACCACTAATTAGATAAATTTAAACATTAAACACATTAATAAATCAACAATATCATATATATATATATATATATATATATATATATATATATATCCAAAATATATATGAAGATTATATTTAATCTGAATAAAAAGAATTACTTAATATAGAAAAATATTAATAAATTTAACATTACATCACCACTTAATGGCTGTAATTGAAAGAATGCTTTAAAATAAAAAAAATATAAAGTAATCGAATGTTAGCTAATGTTGGAACAAAAATCCATAAAAGGATTTTAAGGTTAAAAAATTGTGAAAATTTAATAAAACAACAAATAGCATGTCATATAAATACGTGTCATGTTATTTTAATCATCTATGTCAAATAATTTATTAATGACCAACATAAAAAGATAAATTTATTATATGAAACAAATTAATGTTTTCTATAATATAAAAGTGGATTGACTAAACTTTTGGTATAAAATGTAACACCCACATAAAACTAACATTTTTGTTATAAATTTAATTGAAGTTAGAAAATATTTTAATTTTTCTTTTTACAAAGTATGATTTATATATATATATATTCAAAATGTCCAATTGTTGTTCTAACAACATGATAAACTTTCCTTCAACTTCTCACTATCTAATGTCTTAAATTATATAATTTAGGCGATCAATGAGCTAGATACCTTTGTTACAACATAGTTATTTTCTTAATACAACAAATCAAACAACTGTTCACAAATTATTCTAGATTTGTAATCTAAATTCATACAATTCTTGTTATCTAAAAAACTTTTTTCATACAACATAATTAAAAATAACAAAAATCAATTAAGTATAGAAATTAATATTATATTTATATTTATATTTAACATTCACATTTAAACATCTGATGTATTAGTTTGTGACTTATATTATCAATGAAGCAAAAAGGTCTTTGTCACAATATATCTTTACTTAATACATAAATCAAATAATGGTTCACATATCATCCTATATTTATCGTCCAAAATTCATACAACTTTTATCATTCTCAATAATCATTTTCATATAACATAACTCATTTAAATAAAATCACTATTGAATTAAATATATAAATTAGTATTCTATTTATATTTATATTGAATATTCATATTTAATTTATTAAAGAGATAAAAAGAGAAAAAAAACATTTATCTTGAGTGAAAGTTTCCTCATTTGAGCAGACATTTATTCGTTTAAGTGAAAATCTAGTCAAGAGCAAGAGTCGAGTTTCAATTCTATGTTCGCTTAAGCGAAAAAAAATTCTTCACTTGAACGAAAGTAGTACTAAAAAAAATTGTGAGTTTCAATTCTATTTTGGCTAGAAGTAAAAATCTTTCGCTTGAGCAAAAATATTAGAAAATTAGCTTCATGCAGCCTAACCAAATTTGTTTTTCAAAATTTTTATTGAAAACCACTTTAACAAATATAATTTTGAAGCAAACTCAAAATGATCAATAGAATTTGTTTAAACTCTTAAAATAAAAGGGTTGGGTTCAAGAGGGGGATGAATTAAACTATTATAGACTTTTTTTTTTTTAAAAAAAAAGAAGTTGGAATGAATCTTTAATGGTCCAATCAATTTCAATATTTCTTTGATTTTATTAACCTTTTTCATAACAAAGAGTTAAAAAAAAACAACTATAATTTTCAAAAGCGATAAAGAGAAAGGGAAGAAGAGATACACAAGAGATTTTATATTGGATCACTGTTTTCCAAGAGTTACACCAACTAAGCTTATTTCATACCAAAGTCTTACAAACTTTCATTTAATACAAAAACAACACAAGAAATCAACTCTTGAACCTTACAAGATTAATTCTCTACCTCACCAACACCTTGTTACTAAACTGAAATTGGAAACCCTCTCGAGAATAAACTACACAATACAAAAAACAAAAGATTATATGGATCGAATTCACCTGAACTGCAACAAGCACAAAAGAAACAGAAAACTCAAGTAAAAGAGAATGTTTCTCTCTATCACCAAGAGAATGATCTCGAAATCACCTCAAGAAAGCTCAAAGAAAATTTTTTTAACTTATAAATAACTCTCTCTCAATAGTGAAAAAATGTTAATATTTATGAAAAGTTTCAAAATGAGAGAGTTATATAGATTTCAAACAGTCAATTTTAATGGATTAAAACTATGTCTTAATCTGTTGAGTTCATTTATTCATGAAATGAATGAATTAAATTACTATTTAATATGTTAAATAATATAGTCCAAAATCTTATGTAGGGATAAGAAAGTTTTAGTATGTTAAAAACTCACTTGAACATGTTAAAACCAACCTTCAAAACTACTCACGGTTTAAATTAATTTTAACATAAAAACATTTTAATAGATTAAAACATCTTTAAATCAATTAAATTGTCGTGTCACAAAGATAAGTTTTAAACACCTTGAAGAATAACTTTTTTAACAATAATTAAAGATCAAAATATCTAAAGACAAACTTACATAGAGTCTTAATAAATATCACACACTTTAAACAAATTTAAGACTTCTATCTTCATAATTCTTTAATGAAAATTCTTTTCCCATGAAGATTCTTCAATTAAAAGTTGGATTCACCAAATACAGGTGAATAGCTTCAACACAAACATCGTCATTCTCTCATTTTAATTCAACCTTGATAATTCAAATTTAATATATATTTCCATTCATATTAAAGTCATAAAATAACATACGAAAAACTATAGAAAACTAATTCTACTAATCTAAACATTATTCAATACTTAGTTTAATAAACTTTATATTTTAACATGAATCTAGTCATTATATAAACATTTCAATAAGAGTATAAGATTCAAAACATTTTAAAACAATCCTCTATTAATCAAAAACTCAATTTCAAACATTGAAACAAAACATAATTATTGCATAGAAATCAAGATATTGTGATGAAGTCACTTTGACATCCACATCATCTATCTTGAGATTTTATCAAAAATATAAATAGTTTCTCATACCTATAATTCCTTATTCTAAATAAAATTTCAGTTCAACTAAGAAAATAATTCAAAATCTAGATATCAAATTATCCAAATATAACAAAAATTAATATAAGTTTAACTAAGATGATAACTTTTCTTAATTAACTCTACCAAGATTGATGATAAATTCAAAAAATAAAAAATAAAAATTTGTCAAAACAAACATAAATTTAATTTATTTAAAATTTTGATAAGTTAAAAATGATATTTAACTCCTCACCTATAAAATTTAGAAAAATGAAATTAGAAAAAAAAAAGTAAAGATGCATTCGAAAGACAAGAATAATAAAAAAATAAATGAAAAGTGTTTTCCATGTTATAAAGCATTTTAAAAAAACAAGACAAAGTCAAAACAATATTATATTATAAAATTCGTAACAAAATAAAATTTAATTTATTATTTTACGTATAATAATTTGTTAAAAATGTAACAAATCAATAAATTATTTAGAGGTTAAAGATAAAATTTGAAAACAATTAGATAGTAAACCTAACTAAGTAATAAAATATGTGAAAAAAGTGGAAAAAAAAATTGCTTTACTCCCTCTGATTCGTTTATTCATGATTTGTGGCACACGGGGACTATTATTTGGTCAACTTTTCTTTTGGATTGGACCTGATGAGGTTTTATTGTCATTTATTTATTGAGTTTAATGTGACGTGACTCTCTTCTCCACCACTCAAGGCAACATGTATGCTTACTTGGTTACACTTTCTGACCAACCATTCCCCACCCATTCATTCAAATCTGAGTGAGGACTAAGAGAGAGATGCAAAGAAGCATGGATCAAAATGGGCTATCTATGAGGAACTATGGTTCTACCAAATAAATTGTGACATTTTAGGTTTAATTTGGTCCTTTTGGTTTGTTTTAAAAAAAATAAAATCACATTAATATACCTATTTTTAATTTTTAGATTAATTGATTTGATATATAAACTATAATACATATATCTTTTAATGACATAATTTTGCTTTAAATTTTTAAAATATAATTACTATTCAAAAAATGGATATAAGTCATTAGTTTAAATATCAATCCAATCTAAGCCTAAATGAGTTGTAGACTGAACAAATTAAGAGGAAAATAACTCAATTTAGACTATATATTTTTGTCTAATTCAAGAGGTTAGGCGTATTTAACACATATTTAAATAAGCTCTAATATCGAATGGCAAAATTTGTATGCCCACTGTTATGGAATTAAATTAGAGTTTTATATGATATTGAATAAGAAAAATAACATATATTTACATATATTATAAAAGTAAATAGTTGGTTTTATTTAGAAAAGGTAGAATTAGATTTCTGGGGGAATTTGTAGGTTTCAAGGTTCTAAACAATATAAAAAGGAGAATAATTAAAATTCAACGTAAAGCAATGCTTAGTTTCCTAGTGTTTCCCTTATTATAACAATTTTTTAATTTCTAGATCTATCTCTAACGGTAAAAACAATCCAAATTATCAAATTCAATTCAAAATTATCAATATTATTTTAAGTTTATATACTTAAGTTTATCTCTGTTTCATATTTTTGAATTTTAAATTTAATCTGTTTAATTAAATTTGAATATGTAAATAGATTGATTTTTTTAAAATTTTGAGAATCGAAAATAAGATGCATATAAGTAATCAAGTAATGAAATTTTAGGTTGAGTTAGACTCAACTAAGGTAGTATTGAGTTTGATTCATATAAGGTCGAGTTGAGTTGGCCTGGGTTAAAGACAAGTCAAGTTGATTTGAACTCAGGTCAAACCAAGTCGAGTCAATCAGATCCAAGTCAAGTTAAGTTGGCTTGTACCAAGGTTGAGCTAATTCAGTTTGAGTTAGGTTAAAACGAGTTGGGGTGAGCCATATTCACTTGAGTTGGGGTTGGTCCACATTAATTTGAGTCGAGACTGACCTACTTTCAACCAAGTAGGGTTAGGCCTAAGTCGATTATAGTCTGATCAAGACTAGATCTAGCCATGTTGGCCCTAGACTAGGTCAAGCTGAGTCAGCCCGAGCCAAGATCAAGCTGAGTCACCTCAAAACCAAGTCTAGTTAAGTTGACCCAACCCATGCCCAAGTTGACCTGAGTCGACCTAGTCAAGTCGAGTTAGCCCGAACTTAAATCGAGTTAGGTCAGTATAAACCCTAGTCAACCCGAGTCGGTTCGAACACAGGTCGAACCGAGTCGGTCTAAATACAATTTGATCGAAGTTAAACTGGGCCCAGGTCGAGTGCAGACCCAAGTCAAGCTAAACACAGGTCGAGCTTAATTTGATCAAACTCATGTGTAAGCGAGTTGCTACGAAACCAAGTGGAGCAAAGTTGGCTTGGTTCCAAGTTGAGCCAAGTCAGCCCAAGCCCAAATTGAGTTGAATCGACTCAAGCCCAAATTGAGTCAAGTTGACCCACTCTTAGGTCGAGTTGAGTTTATCCTAACATAGGTCAAACAGAGTCAATCCAGGCCCAAGTTGGACCAAGTCAACCCGAACCAAGAATGAGTTGAGTCAGCTTGGGTCTAAGTCAAGCCAAGTAAGTCCAAACCCAAGTCTAGTTGAGTGAACCAGGGACCAAGTACGGATAAGTTGGCCTAAACACAAGTTGGGCATCAGCTCGAACCAAATTTGAGCCAAGTCTGCTCGGGCTAAGGTTAAGCCGAGTCAGCCCCAACCTATTGAGCCATGTCAACCTATGCTCAAATCAGGCCAAATCAAACCTAGGTTGAGTCAAGTCAACTCGAACTCAGGTCAAGCCAAATAAGCTTGAGCCTAAGTACAGTCGAGTTAAGCCAAGCCCAGGTCAAGCCAAGTAAACTTATGTTTAAGTTGAGTCAAGTCAACCCATACCAAGTCAAGTTACATTAACCTAGGCCTAAGTTGAGCAAAGTTGTGGTGGGGCCACATTCATCTGAGTTGGGCTAGACTTATGTTGAGCTAAATTCAGTCGAATTGGGACTAGCCCAAGTGAGATCAAGATGGACCATGTTAGGTCTAGCCAAGTTAAGTTGGACTTGTATTTGACTAAGACATTAAGCCTACATTGGGTTAATGCCATGTCAAGTTGAGCTAAGTCAATTTCATTTCATGTTGAGTCAAGTCAACCAAGGGCTAGGTTGACTCGAGTCAGTTAGGCTAGGCCCAAGTCATGTCGAGTTCAGTAGGCCAAACCCTAGTTCTAGCCAAGTCCAAGTCGAGTCTGGCATAGGTGGGATCGAGATGGACTGGGCCAACTTGAGTTAGGCATGCAATGGGCAAAGACATAACACCCACACCGAGTTAGGGTCATATCAAACTGAGTTGGGTTGATTCGACATTAGTTCAAGTAGAGCAAGCCTAGACCCAGGTCGAGCTGAGTCGGTTTAGTCCCACCTTTAGTTGAGTTGTGTTGGGCCCAAGTTGGACCAAGTCTTATCAGGATTAGGTTAGGTAGTAACTAGATCGAGCCGAGTCCAATTGGGTCCAGGTTGAGTCAGGCTTAGGTGGGATCGAAAAGGGTTGGGTTAGGTCAGGCAGGCCAAGTTTGGATTGTGTTTGTTTAATTTTGTGAATAAGTACTGTAGTAATATTCTGATATGGCGATAGTAAATGATAAGGTTTTATCCAAATTTACCCAAACATTTAATACTCAAAGATATTTTCTCTCTAAAACCTATTTATGCCTTTTTTTTACCCTTATTATATATTAATTACCACTTCTTCCTTCATTTGCATTTTCTTAGCGTATGAAATTTTACTTCCTGCAACAATTGATAAATTTTGCTAAGACATAACCATCACATTCTTTTTGAACTAAATTTGATCAATTTAGAGCCAACTAATAACTTCTTTAGTTCTTCTTTAGTCCTTCATTCCACTACCATTTCCCTTGAAGTATTAACTGGTTCAAAAGCAACTTTTATTCTTCCTATATCTCGTTCTTCACGAGTTTTCTCTTGAGTAATTGACTTAAAGGTTGAACAAGGTTATTTTAGTGAAAGATGAGTCAATTCGAAAAGAGATAGTCTTACCTGGATGGTATAAGAATCACGACTTTCATCTAATAGACTAATTCATTGAAAGGAGCATAGATGATTAGAAGATTGCTTCTAGACGATTTCACTAGATGATCCTATAACCATATTAGAAGGCCGCATTAGACGAAGTATATAAACATGTTAGATGACCTCTCTATGACGCACTTACTGAATATTTAGAAAGTATAAAGTGTACTAGATGATATTACCAGGATATATATCATAAACAATTTCATCGGGTTAGGTAGCATAGTAGAAGGCCTTGCACAAAGCAAACAAATCCAAAGTGTAACGAACCAGATGATTTTCAACAGATTAAACAATATCCACATATAATAGTTTAGATGATATTATAGATGATCTCGCATGACCTAATCTTCATACTCATGTTAGACGATAGACAAAAGAGAATTTTTTCTAACTTAATGCTTAGGTTTCTATAATTAGTTTTTAAATGATCTTAATTATCTTTTGAAATTTAAACTAATATAGCAAGTTTTGTAGATTAACAAACTATCATTATGACTCTTCCTTCATTGAAGATGTTTGTTAGATGGCATACTAAGTGTCTAATAATATAATTGCAGAGAACGTCTAACAAGGTATTTTATAATGGCATCTAAAAATCTATTGTATCTGAAAATTCTACAAAGTGAAATGTTAAAGTTAGAGCCATTAAAAGTTCCATCGTTAGGAGGTGCTTGGTATTTCTCTTAATCATTTATGATTATTCAAGGTTCACATGGATTTTTATGATTAAAAACAAATTAGAGTCTTTCGAAAAGTTTAAGCATTCGACACTCCTAATGCTTAACAAAACCAAGAATATAATAAGACATTTGATAACTTTTATAAGGATAAGGATATTATAAGGCATTTAATTGATCATCATACTCCATAGAAAAATGTAGTCACTAAGAGGATGAACAAAACCTTGTACAAAAAACATGTTGTCACATTCTAGTTTGGTTAGACATTATTGAAGCGAGGTTAAGTATAACGTGTTATCTAGTGAATCATTCTCCATCCACTTCCTTTGAATGTAGAAATCCGATTGTGGTATGGTCGGAGGATCCAGTTGAGTACTCAACATTGAAGGTCTTTAATTGCCTAACCTACTACCATGTAAATGATGGTAAGCTCGAACCAATATCCAAGAAGGAGGTGTTCATGGGAAATGGTAGTGGAATGAAGGACTTTAGAATTTGGTCACTTTTTGAATGAAAGGAGATTGTTAGCATAGATGTCATCTTTTATGAAGACTCTCTTAACTGAACAATTGTAATAAGGCATTAAAAAGTGTGGCCAAAAAGTCGGAGAGAGTATAGAAATTGTCAACATTTTTGTCGCTATGATGGCAAGTACACCAATCACAAATGTAACAAGTAATAAATATATCATTCTCTCTCAAGGGACTTCTGTAATACATGACATAAATATAATTATAACAAAATTAGACTACAAATAATTCTAAAGTTTGAATTTTTATGCGAGAAAATAAAATTAAAACAATTAAAATATATTTTTGTATTTTTAATGACCACTTGGAATGTGAAAAACAAATGAAAATGATATGAAATGAAATTGTTAGAATTAAATGTTCATCAAACCTCACTCTCATACATAAAATCAATTACCTTCTTTCCAAACAAATGTCAATGTCAACCCACAATAATATGCAAACCCTAATTTCTTAGATGAATGAGTCTAAGCTTATTTATTAACCATAAATTCCTGGATCAATTGTATAAAGAAAAAATACAATCTCCATAAGGGTCTTAAGACGAAAAAAATGAATCATGTTCTATTTTTAGACACAAGTTTTCATTTGATATTTCAATTCAGAACCTAATTGTAAATGATATTTTCCAATACCCTAAGAATCAATTATCATGCCATGAATTAACACAACAAGTATTAAGCACAGAATCAAAATACTAACAATTTGAAAGAAAAGCATATATGTAAAGACGTATTTCTGAAAACCAATATTGATTAATGAGAATTCAAATGGTCACGTCTAATCCCAAAAAAATAGAAAGCTGAATAATGAAGGGAGATGGATATGCAAAGACAATAAAAGGAAAACCCTCCAAACCCTAGTCATCATCCCAAGGCTACACTTTTATGACTCCTAGCCTCAAGATAGAGTGGAGTCTCCAAAATGGAGGATGCCAAGAAGTTCCTAACCATAATGCATAGAATACTTTACATAGATTCTGATTTGTGATGTTCGTGCTCGGCCCAACTAAAGTGGCATCAGATGGAATTGGATTTTGTTACCTTTTTGGCCCAACTTCACCTTTTAAGTCCAACTCAAGAAAGTGGCACTTGGTCCAGTGGCGCCTAGCAGCTATCAACATCAACATTCCAACTTTGTCCTTATTTGTTCCTCAGGAATTTCAATCTTGCTCTTCTTTACCCAAATGTATCATGTTCAATTATTTGACAAAATTAATGAGATTTAGAGTAAAATTTGATTAAAAAGTCAAGTGACCAATTATTTACAACATGAAACAAATTATTTATAAAAGGAGATAAAGACAAAGAAATTTAACAGGTTTCAAGCTTAGAAAAAGTTGATCACGTTATAAAAAATAACCCTAAAATATCATAAAAAATAATGTTATCAGGAACAAGTGAAGTTTTCTTTGAAAGAAATGTCTAATAAACCAAAAGAGACTATAAATGATGCACCTCAAGTCTCTAGAAGGTGTATCATAAAGGTTATAAATGATGCACCTAGAAGGAGGTCTTGAATGCCATGTGATTTTCTCTTTGGTGGTCAAGTACTTTTAACTTAGATCTTACTTTCCTTAGTAGAAAGTGAAGACATGAAGCTTGAATAACAGACATGAAGATGACTTTTCTCCATAACTACTTACAGGAAGACATTTTGATGCATCAGCTTAAAGGTTTTGAAGTGGTGGGTAACAAGGACTAAGTGTGTAAGCTAAATAGGTCATTGTATACGGGCTAAAACAATCTCCTATATAGTGTTATAGGAGGTTTGATTAGTTCGTGGGGTCTCAAGACTACAAAAAATTCCTTATTACCCACTTCTCTATCACGTGAGATGAGTTCATCTATCAAGATGTGCACTAGATCATACAATTGAAGTCATTGCTCAATAATGAATTTGAAAAATGACTCTTAATATTGGAAGAGATTCAACAGACTCTGTGCAATTTGCCCATACCACTAGATTCATGAGCAAATGCACATCCAATACTTTTATGAAGGGCTAATAGTAATGAACAAACAAATGATAGATGCTACTAGTGGAGGAGCCTTGGTGGATAAAACTCCAGCTACTACTAGGCAATTAATTGAGAACATGACTTCAAACAAATAGTAGTTCAACACTAAACGCAACTCTATATCAATGATTAAAGGAATCCATGAGATGGGGGCTACATGTGCTGATCACTCAAGGCTAGAAACTAAGCTAGATAATCTAGCGTCTATGGTAAAGTAGCTAGCCATGCCTTAAACGATTGTTAAGGTAATTTAGATTTTTACTTCTAATAATCATTATGCCCCACATTACATGAATATGAAGGAGGGAGTTGTACATTGTGCCCTCAAGCATATGATGCCAACATCTACAATAATGGTAGACTATCTACTAAATTTCCTTTCAACAATGAATCGTCTAATCATTAACAGCAACAAGATAACCATGATCTCTCCTTCAACAAATATAACCTAGGTTGGAGAAATCATCATAATCTGAGTTGGGGGAACAACTCGTCACAACAACAACAAGAAGAAGTTCATATCCCATATCTATAACATCTACTAGACCACATTACCAGCCTCCACATTTACACCAACAACTGTAATAATTATCACCACCAATTGCTATACTAGCTAAGAGTGGACTGTCTCTCGAAGACATAATGAAGTAGATGATTGAACATAACATGAATTTCTAGCAGAGAACAAAAATAACCATTCAAAACTTGGAAAATCAAATTAGTTAAATGGCCACTAGTGTAAACTAGATGTCATCTCAAGGGTTCAATGAGTTGTCTTCTTAGACAATTATCAATCCAAAGAATATTAATGCAATTACTTTGAGATTATGAAAGAGTATACAAGAATCATAATAGGCCCTTACTCATATAGTGCTAGACGGTGTGACTAGATGGTCTAACGAATCTGATATAATTTTAGAGGAACCTAAACAATTAAGAGCTAAGTTTATTTTTTTTCCTTTTTACATATGTTTGTAAAATAAAGTAAGAAATTGAAAGAAGTTGATAAAAAGATTTTGGAGAATTTTAGAAAAATAGAGGTAAATATATATTCCTCTACTAGATGTTATTGAACAGATCTCAAAATATACCAAATTTTTAAAAAAATATGTGTACGTATAGACGATGTTTGAAAGGTAATAAGAAAGTTTTTAGAATATTTCTTATTGTGGTCTTTTAATTATTGTTGGAATTTCATTTTAAAAGATTTCAAGTTCAGCTTAAAGTTTTCTTACTGACTCTAAGTCAGTTGTTATTTTTTTTTACTGTTACAATACGACAATATAAATGATAGATCACCTTCCTTATTTTAGATAACACTCTTGAACATTATACAACGTATTTCCTTATTAAAAAAGAAAATGACAAGATGGTTTTGGTAAGAATTGATTGACAAATGCCATAATCAATTCGTACCAATTCTGCGATCATGCGCATAGATCAAGTTGATAGTCAAATCCTGAATGCTGAGATGAGAGAAAAGTACATATTACATTATTATTAGAATTTATTAAAATTTATTTAGATGAGCTTTTATGTAAGTATTTTTAAATAAAAAATAATTTATTTTAGATTTAATATTTTTTCTTCTATTATCATGATTTTTTAATTTCATTTTAATATTTTTAATTTGGTTCTATTTTTTATACTAGTTAATGTTTTTTTTTCCAATATGTTTCATGCTAATGTGTTAATTCCATTGGTAAATCAATCTTATTTAATGACATTTTATTGCATTATTTGTATAATTATCGTTGCGTTAATATCATCAACTTAATGAAAAAATTATATGAATTGGTTAAGATTTTGTTAATGTAAATTTCGATTTATTATTTTAAAAAAATTTAATTTGATTTTATTTTAAAAAATAAATTAAAATATTCTTTTCAATCAAATTCAGGATGATAATGTTACTACAGTGACGTGCTACTTGAGTATATGTCAATTTCATCAATAAATTAATTCTAACTGGTAACATATATTGCGGCGTTATTATTATCAATTTAACAAAAACTGTTATATTGATTTGTTTCGTAACTTTTTTAATTTTGCCACATTATTTTAAAAGCTTTGGATTTGATTTTAATTTTTTAATGAGTTAATATAATTTTTTTTATTAAATTCACGATTAGAATATTACCTCAATAACATGTCTAACGTATTTACGTATGGTCAATAATTTTAATTGACAACGTATTATTCATGTAACTGTTGTATTATTATTATTATTATTACTTTAATAAAAAAATTTGGATTGATTCGACCTAGAAAAAAGTGAAATCAAATTGGTAAATAGTAAACAGTAATAAAACAAAAGGTATTACTCCATGTTTTTAAAAGTGTCAAGGTTGTCTAGATTAATTAGTTGCTGTAACTAATATAAAAATAAAAATAAAAATTCATAAAAAGTTCTTGAAAAGATCTCCTGCAAATTAACTTAAAAGTCTAGTTGGAAATTTTTTTTTCTAATCATGCATTAATTTTTACTCTTGTGGTTATGGTGGCCAAGTCTTAGCAAACTTAACTTCATTTGATTGTAGATAAACGTGAAAGTAATGTTAAATGGTTTTGGTTCGTACTAGTTCTAGGTATTCAGATAACATAATAAATAATAATAATAATAACAACTTTGTTGTAGGTATTCCCTTGTAAAAAGAGTGTCTTGGACTAGGGTTTTAGGTCGGCCAAACTTTTCTTAGGTATGGTGGCTTTTATGGAGGGGTGGCCATGATACATGAACACCATAATTTGAATAAAAGAAAAAATTGGATTAATTTAGACCATGGGTTTATGGCAGATTGAAAAATTATAAGTCTCATCAATTCATTTGAGTTTGAGACTAAAAGTTTAAGGATTTATATTTTTAAGGGCTTTATAAAGAAAGGAAAATATTTTCATAATTTTAATTTTGTTTCTAATTTCTTGGTAAAAACTTGTACAAAAGAAATAAATAAAAATAATAATTTCTCCCTACTAAAACTTTTTTTGGGTAAGCTCTCCCTACTAAAACTAGTTTGTGGACAACTTAAAAAAAGTTTAAGCAAATTTTAGACTAAAACTGATCTATTTAGATTAAAATTTCTTGAATCCAATTTTAATTGAGTTGTGTCTAATCCAAAATAGACCTGAGAAATCTAAATTTATTGATTTTTTAAATAACCAAATAACGATTGTGATAATTTAATAGGCATACATCAATGTAAAGAAATGTACTCTTTTAATTGATAAAAAAAATTATTAGTATAAAATTTTAAAATTAATAATTTACATAAACTTATAATACATAATGATTTGTTATTAAGTTTCAGCACAAAACTATTTTAAATTATTAGTATATAGCCAACAAGTTGTGAAATATAATAGAAATATACTAGAAGAACGGTTATATATATATATATATATATATATATATATATATATATATATATATATATATATTTTTTTTTTATATATATATAAGTATGAAGTTTATATTTATATAATATAATATATTTTTTATTATTTTCATTATATTTTTGAATAAAAAAAAATTATATATATATATATATATATTTATATATATATATATATATATATATATATATAACCGTTCTTCTAGTATATTTCTA
>Ga0099825_1005250_pt1 | contig 16675 bp, 10 predicted proteins | sample SiratroredBW_FD_76838 | JGI IMG/M metagenome (GOLD analysis project Ga0099825, IMG submission 76838) | Root nodule microbial communities of legume samples collected from California, USA - Siratro red BW | ecosystem: Host-associated > Plants > Roots > Nodule | place: USA: California | collected...
ATATATATATATATATATATATATATATATATATATATATATATATATATTCCAACCATACACTATCATTGTACTTCAAAAGATTTCCCTCTTCAAAAGGAATTAAAACATAACTAATTACATTTACACATATATACATATAAATAAAATAAGAGTTTTTCAAAAAGCTTTTAAAGCTGCAACGAGCTCATTCAAGAGCATCTTCCACAGTACCATCTGCAACATTACCTGTTCTCGTGTATAACATGATCATCGCAGTAGAAACAAACACACCATACAAACAAGAAAGGGTAAGCTAATAAATTCAAAATATCTCAATTAATCTCAAATAATCACAAGTATATATCATTTAAGAATTAACAATCAATTGATAACATCTATCATCCAACTCAAGACATCACATAATATAGACACTCAATCTACTTCCGGAAGACTCGTGCATTAAATAGACCCCGGGATTTGCACCTATCATACTACTCCCAATTTGTCTCTCATCTCATTACCATTAATCTCATATGACAGGGTTAATCCATATGACTATCCTGACCAGTCCTCTTTCAAGCTGCAGTTTCAGTCATATGAACTTCCTTCGACTCTCACCACCTAGTAATATTCATCTATTTGATTCTTATTACTAGTAGAGTCAATATATCAATCGTTAAATCAGATCCTTAGACAATACACATCCTATTTCTCAGCATAGATGTTCTCTTTCTTGAAAACACTATGCCTACGCATATCATACATCATCAATTTTCATTAATTTGTTCATTCACTTTCTATTTCAATTTCAATAATCTCAAGAAAACTTCACCACTTTATACAATTGTACAACAATATCAGATACAATTCCCCAATCATTCATGTATAAAGATATATCCACATGTCATACCTATCAAAGTCTTATCACAAGTCATATTCAATCCATTAAACAACATTCAAAAGTTCTCACATATTACTTTCGAACATCATTACTCAAATCAGATCAATTAATCACATCAAATCGAGATAAACAATCAAACATGTTCAGTGCTCAAGGACCAGTCCGACCTGCAAGAAAGACTTGAACACTGATAATCACATATTCAAGTCTTTTATGCTAAAGTTCTATTTGAAAGTAACTAATTAGTATAAAATAAGTTACTAGCTTCCCTTACCTAATGAAGATCTCTATACTAGTTCCTCCAATACCCGATAGATATACTAATCCAAAAATCTAGGGCTAGAACAAGTTATCAGAACAAAATCAAATTTCAGTATAATCTTAATTAAGTTGAGAGAAATACTTTTTTCAATTATCCCTACTAAGATTGATGACAAAAACCTAAGAGAAAAATAGAGAATAAGGAATCTTTAGAACAAATATGAACTTACTTTGTTTGAGATTTTAATTGGTTAAAAATGATCCCTAATTCCCAACTAGTGCAAGATATGATCAGAATCTAAAATATATGAGATTCAGAGAAGGAAAATTAGAAAGAAAGAAAGAAGAGCTGGAGAGAATTAGAGAAGAAAAGAAAAGGGAAATGGATGTGCAAGATTTGTGTGCTTCTATCTCATTTTAAAACTTATTATCTTTAGAAATATAAATTGTTTGTTGTATTTAAGGTGTCGTGTCCTTCAATTTGTCACCTCAAGGGTTATTAATTTTATAGTTGTGACAAGCTATTTAATTAACATTTTCCAAAATTATGTGTTAGTCTATACTCACTTAAAAAATTAGCTTTCTACAACATCCTTTTAATAATAAATTTAGTAACCAACACTCTAGCAGAATTGTAGATTTTTAGAATTTTTTTAAATTGAAGATAACGATATAATATATGCATATTAAATCGGCTTGTAAAAATGTACTTGAATAAGTTACTAAAAAACAATTTAATAGAACTGACATTTTCCAAACCCATATCTCGACGACACTATGCTCCTCAACGTGCTTCTCATAGCGTTTTCTGTCATTGTGCTTCCACACCTATATATGTGCTCAAAACTTCGACTCAAGTTTCAAGATTTGACCAGATAAACTAAAGTGATGTTGTTGTCAAAGTTGGGTGATAAGTTGGATTTGTTAAGCATCAAGTGAACTGTAAAATGGGTACACATAAGCACGTATATGTTAATCCACTAGTAATTAAGACTAGTCCATTAAGAACAAGTTTAGAATGTGTCCAAAACAAATGCATGCACAATTTCTTGGTCAGTGCAGAATGCATATATCCATTAGTTGTTGTATAAAACAAGTGGTAGAGGAATGATTCGGCTAAAACTTTCGTAATCACATTAACCAAACCACGATTTCTCCATATATTCTCTCTGATTTTATCTTTTTGTCTCTACTCATTCTCACACAAAGGGAGTTGGTTGTTTGTGACCGACAAAATCCCACATGAGGATTTTTATGAAGGATAAATGAGTGTGTGATTCATGAAAGGTTGGATGAATGGTGGAACTCATGATCCAAGTGATAACTACAATGTCTTTATTGCACGTTATGTGGAACATCACAGACACATAAAACAGTCCACACCAAGAGGACACTTGACAAGAAGACAACAAGGGCACGTGCATGCATGTCCCTTACTTTTCCATGTTAACAAATTTTTAAGACCATTTCGTGATGTCCCCCTCAGACAGAATGACCCATCTTCTTTCACCATTTGTTTGATTGATCCCTCTCCCCAATTCCAAATTGGATATACCATGTAAGGCTTTGGTTCTGACTGAGACATTACTTCACCATTATAGTTTGTTGAGTTATTACCTTATCACAATTTATTGAGGTGAAACTTTTATTTTGATAGAGTTGAATCAGATTATTACAACAAAAACCAATCAAATTATCACGCGGGTTTGTTCCTACTGTAGTCTTTTAAAATGTCACTATATTGCAGTGTGCGAAAGATAAGATTCATGAAAATTGAAGACCTAGCCATTGGAACGTTAGTAATGGTTAAAACAGGGTTTAACCGCTTGTGCCCCAGCTAGGTAGAGGAGGAAGAAATGTCTACTCCTTTAAAAAGAGCATTGGCCAACTCTTTGAAATTTTTGTGGGATACAATAAGGAGATTCACCGTCATAGACCAATGATAATTTATACAAGACATTATAATACTGTCTCCAAACTCTATGAGGTTGAGTTTTTTTTATGTTATTCAAATTTATCATTTTTATTGATGTATCCACATTTAAATTTTTAATATATATATATATATATATATATATATATATATATATAAGTTTTTTTTTATGATATTAGACTTGTAATTTAGATATCTTGAACTACTGATAAGAATACTCATAGCCCATTGTAAAAAGGTGTAAATTTGCTGTTCCACACATGTCCCTTCTATATATTTTGCAGTCCGTGCAGGTCAAAATGTGAGTTAGTTTTCCTCTCCATTCTACGTGCATTATTTTTTTTTTTTTAATTTTTTACATTAAATATGACTAAATATTTTAATTTCTTACTTTATTAGTATCATATATTTACAAGCACGACTCTAAATTTTATTTTATAATTCACTATAATTTATATTTTTAATAATATGTTCTGTATTTATTTATAATAAATAGTAAATTATTAATTTTTAAGTCTTTTATATTTGTAGTAAATACTTTTTTTACATATTCAAATTGGATTAAAAATTTTCAAAGCAATTTGATGATTTTTTTTAGTTCCCTTTTAAATTTATGTGTACTACTATGGAAGTCCATGAGTATGTAATTATAAATGACAAACCAAACATATTAATCTGCAGTTTTATGAAGTCCAGCTCATTTAAAATTGATTTTAACTAATAAATGCGGGACGAGTCGACTCATATTATCATTCTCTTACGTTGAATATAATGTCAATGTTATTAATTTAAAATTAAATTAAATGATATTGTGAGCAGCCAAAAATTGGAGCATATTAACATTTTCTTTCTTGTATATATATTGTTTTTAAAATTTATCTTTTAAAGAACACTTTCTATTTAAAAATATAGATTATGAGTTAGCTTAATCTATGAAACTTTTATAGAGATTTTGACTCTATGAACTTGTTTTATATAGAATGTTTTTTAATTTTTTAATACTAATCTACATGGGTTAGGATCAAACCGTCTGAATTAGGCCAAATTTACGTCTCTATCCATAACAACTTTAACCTTTTAGGATAGGGCAGTTTGTCTCTATTTTTAAACTTAGGTATAAGAATCTTAAGAGAGCCATTTTTTTAAAAAGACCTGAAAATTAAAGTTGCTTTTGGTTTAAGTTGGCATGATGAAGATGAACTATATATGGAAGTTCTTGTTTTCGCCAATTTTTTTTTTTTTATCATAAAAACACAATTAAGATAAATTGACATTTCTGCAACTAAACACGAACAAAAAAGGTTGTGGGAGATGACGAATGATCTCTTGAACTAGAAATAACATTAAGGACTGAATTAACAACTTTATTTTATTTTTATCTTTAAAAAAGCTTTTGAAAGGATCAGCAATCGCAGTAAAATATATGAAGATAATGTTGAAATATATCGATATCACATGTTCTGTTTTCTCACACTGGTAGTTCTTCTCGAAAACCTTTTATTTTTGTTTTTCAAAGGTTTTAATTCAAGTAAAAAAATTAATTAAAATAAATATAAAATCAATCTTCTCATTATCCGAGCTCATAACTTATTTTAAATTATTATAATGTTAATTTATTTAAACATAAAATGGTTTACAATTTACAATTAGTTACACAATTTTCTTAAAGCATAATAGAAAACTAAATTAGACAACTCAAGGCATTTTGAAGCAAGTGTGTTGTAAAAGAAATTTGGCCCCGAACTGTGCCTACGTACGCTTTTTTACACCTTAAGACATTCAGCCCAAAAACATGCATTGTGGGTTTTTTTGACTTTTTATTCCATGGATGACCATTGCATTCTGCACCCCCCATAGTTTGAAAGGTTTGAAAGGGCACCACATGAGATAGTGAAAAGATAAGTTTGTCTTTTTCTGAGATTTATAAAATGTAATTTAGATTGTATAATATGGAATGCATTAATATATTTTAAATTATATATTTTGAAATATATTTTAGAATTATATTTTAAATTGTATATATTAAAATATAAATATAATTTTTTGTATTTCAAAATGTATATTTTGAAATATATTTTAGAATTATATTTTAAATTGTATATATTAAAATATAAATATAATTTTTTGTATTTCAAAATTATATTTTGAAATATATTTTTTAGAATTTTTATTTTAGATTATATAATTTAAAATGAAAAATTGTATTAAAAAGTGTCCAATTTATAATACAAATTTTGTTTTTAGAATTGTATATTTTAAAATACAAAAATATTAATATTTCAAATTCTAACATCTTTATATTACACAATCAAAAAATTTATGAATTATACAATTTAAAATTGAAATTAAAAATAAATTTGAAAATTTAAAATGTATAAAAGTACAGGTTAAATTATGCTGGTGCAGGATGCTTTAGCTTGATGAAAATATTCTGAATTATTTTTGAAATAAAATTTCAAATTATTCAAAATATATTTTTCATACCTAAAAATGTATTTTAAATTATAATTTTTAAAATATATTTTTAAATTTTAGATTAAACCATTCAAAATATATTTTCAAATTATTTAATTAAAAAAATTAATCTCAAAGACTTTTTTTCATAGTCGTATAGTTCTATGGAAAAACTATGGAGAAATGTATAAGAAAAAAAGAATTGTTTTGTATGAGCAACAATGCTCCTTAAATAGATATACTATTGTTTGTTTTTATCTTATGTAAATATTATTCTTTATATAATAAATATAAGCAAACAAAACTAAATTAGCATTTTATGATGAGTCCAAAGAATTGAGAGTTAAATATGAGGGAGTGGTGTGGGGAGGAAGAAAGAAGCAATGGCGGCATAATCTTATAAAGGAGAAAAGCACCTAACGATGGATTCATGAAAGGGAAAGCACAGAACATGAGATAACTTCAAGTGATCCCACCATGCCACGTGGATGCTTTTTTATTTTCACGTGGCAAAGCCTGGTCCCACGTGGGTCCCACTTTTCTCCAAGTTTTATAGATATAACATAATTTACTAAATATTGTCATTTCTCTATGTAATCACTTCCTCAACCATTAATCAATCACTTCTTACCAATTCAATTATGATTATAAATTTCATGAATTTCTGTCTGCATTACTTAGAGAAAAAAATAACTTTTTATATCACATAAAACTTTTTAAAATGTAGATAAGAAAAGAAATGGAAAAAATATTTATTTTCCTACAACTTAAGAATAAACGTTTTAAAATTTATTATAAAAAATATGGTTGTTTAATAATTGTTTATTGATAAATTCATTTAAACACGTCTTTATTTCTTTGCTTACTATTATTGATGAAGTTAATGTAATTAATTATTGTTAATAATAAACTAATTCTTTGGTTTTAGAGGACTATTCGTAACTGAGTTACTTTATCTTCTATATCAAAATTTCCTTGGCTAAATCATGTCATTTTTTTCTCTTCTCTGCTATATTCCACACATTGTTTTCATATTTTGTAGTGTTGTAAAGAGTCTCTCAGGTGTTACTTCGTGTCACAGTCTTCTCCTTTTTCTATTACCGTCACTATAAGAAAAACTCAATTTACTCACAGATTATTATCCACAGATATGTATCTATAGGTAAATTCAGCATTATCCAGGGATTATTACCTATGGATCTGTATCTGTAGGTATTACCCACGAATTTAAGTCCGTAAGTATTATCCACGGACATAGATTCGTAGATATTACCCACGGACACAGATCTATAAGTATTACCCATGGATATTGGTCTATAGGTATTACCCACGAACTATTTCCGTAGGTAATACCTACATACCTATGTCTGTGGGTAATACCTACATACCTATGTCTGTGGGTAATACCTACAGACCTATGTCCGTGGATAATACTTAGGAACTTATATTCATAGATAAAACTACTATTATCTCTTGTTAATGATGTTCATATTGATTTATTAATAATAACATTAGTAAAGGTGAATATTATTAATAATATTAATATTTTTATTGATATTATTAATATTATAACTAATATTATTGATATTTTTAACACTTTTATTATTATTATTATTATTAAATTTGTATTATTATTATTAATATTATTGATTTATTATTTATTTCATTTTATTTTGTTTTAAGTTAACTTTAAATTTAATTATTTTGAGATTATAGTTAGACATTAACTAGGGTGTAGTGTTAAGATTTAGATAATTATAACATGAATCCCTCCTCGAGTCGTTCATTTTGTTCCTCCAATAGTCACTAGGTACCTCTTACTTAATTTATAATTATGTTTTGTATGCTGTAATTCTAGTTAGGGTTTTGAGTTGATCTTTTGTATACGTTACTTTCATTGTAAATAAATGAGTCAAAGTTTTAGAATCACTTAATTTAAAAAAAAAAATACAACAAAAATATTTGGTGTTTACTCAAAACTTGAACATACTGTAAATTTAGATTAAAAAAACTCTAAATTACTATTATCATATTTTTTTTATTCTATAACAGAATTTATATAGACCAGTCAATGAATTGGTGGGACTTCAAACTTGAGAAAAATGACATTTTCTGTAAGTTTATTTTAGTGTATTTATTTACCTCTTTTTCTACATTTTTATCACTTAGTTGGAGTGATTTTTTTATTTCATCTTTCATGCGGATAAATAACATTATTTTAGAAGAATTACTATTCTATCATACACTCCATTCTTTATTTATCTTACTCTTGTAGTTTTAGAATCAATTTAAGGAATTTTCTTAGAAGAATATATAAGATCAATCATCTTATATGAAATGTCAACTTTCTACATCAGTTTTAATAGAAATAGAAATTCTTTTATTTTCTATCTGGATTGCATTTACATTGATAGTATACATCTTTTATATAAGATATTTAACATAATCGATATAAAAAGTGATTTTTCCAATGTATAGTTTGATTTCAAAAATTAAATTTAACTGATTGGATTTGACTTAAACCATATATATGTCGTAAAAATAATAATTTAATCAGTTCAAATTAATTTCATAAATTCCTTGAATTGAGAAAGTCCAGTTAGTATATATCACCTCTATCGTTATTACATATGTAATGTTCTTAGCATTTTTCCTGAATGTACAGTCCCTTGTTCGAATAATTACACTAACAATTAATTATTGATTTTTTTTTTAAATATTCAAGAATAGAAGGAATAATAATGCAGTATCAATTTCTTTGCACACACACATATATATTCGGACCTCAACATGTTTGTAAGATTAAATATATACTACTTAAAAGCCTTCTTATTATATCCATAATATTATAAACACTCAAATCATTGCGAAATCAAGGGATCGATCGAGATTCGAATTCCAAACCTTAAAATCAAAGTTTTGATTATTCAAACATGGCATTTGTAACATAAATATACGTAAAACAAAGCTGAAGAAAAAAAGGAAGGACCCTTATGAAGCTCAAAAGAATGAATTGAAGCAAAAAGAAGTGTGAAAGGGTGGTTAGTTCAGTTGGGAACAGCCGCCAAAGTTCGTTGGCAATAGTTTCCTCACGTTAATGTACAGATTCTTAATCCAACGAATAAAGGTATGAATTAGATCCATTATTTCATATGTATAGTCATGCGTGGAAGGCCAGAATCTAAGAAAGAACAATCACGAAGCATAGGATCATTGGAGAACACAAGGGACTTATTTATAAGGTTACAGAAACAAATGTAATAATCATCAACTCAAGCTTCAAGACAAAGACAAGAGGAATCATTCGTTTGATCAAAAAACAAACGAAAAGTACTTCAAAGAAAGAAAGAGACAACATGTCCTAATTTGCTTTTTGTTTTTCCAATCTTCTCTTTTTCAATCCTCTTTATCAAAACCCCAAGCAACCCCAACATTCCACCCTCCCTCCCTCCTCTTTGCCTTCCCAAACTTTCTCTCAACTTCTTCCTGTGTCTGGATCTTCGTCCTCCCAATTAAGGTCTCATATATGTTTCCTTTATAGATATATATATGTTTGGTTACGTATATATACATGCAATATGTAGAGAAATTAGTTATATATGTTTGTTTGAGTTGCTAATTAGTTTTTCTTTGTTTTATGGCAGGGTTTTGATCTGTGTGTAATAGGGGCTCATACTGGAATTGGAATTGAGGCTTGGTTCCCCAGTTTTATTAGGGTTACAAGGCAACTATAGCTAGACAGCTACTCGTAGATTTCTCTATCTTTGTTATCAATTTATTCCAATAAGGAGATCCTACACAGTTTATTTCACTTAGATTCAGATTTATATATGAATATGGCTCCTGTTTCACTGCCTCCTGGGTTTAGGTTCCACCCCACCGATGAAGAACTTGTTTCTTATTACCTCAAAAGAAAGATAAACGGTCGTAAGATTGAGCTAGAGATCATCCCAGAAGTTGATCTTTATAAGTGTGAACCATGGGACTTGCCAGGTAAGTATAATATTTATAATAACACTCACAAGACATATGACGAAACAATCTTTCTTATCTGTGTATATACACACATCCACATGATTGCTCATTCTTCCAACAAAATTTCATAAATAGTTTGCTGAGTTGAAGAAAATCCCTTGGCTCATACTTTAGCATTCCCATGCTTAAAAAACCTCAAATATTTTTTTGATAGACAAATCATCATTGGTAAATCACTATGCGACAGTGTTAAAAAAGTGGGGCCACAGTTCTTTAGACACGATTTTGGTTATGGCTGTTAACCAATCATGCATGAAACACATACTTGCTGTATTGGTCAAAGTATATTCTTCTGCTTTGCATAAAATATTTAGGGATGACGCAGAGGTACATTGTAGGGAGGATATAGGCCCTTAATTCAAATATAAGATTGATACTTCCTATAATCCTATTGTGAACATCAAGACAAAGTGACGAGGGAATAGTGGGATTCCCAAGTCAAAAACAGTCAACAACACAGAAAAAGAATTACATTCTCCACATGATATACACACATAACTCCTCCATGCAATCAATGCATATACTTGGAGTTTCCAATAATTTTCATTACTTTTTTAGAAACCATTTGCTTTTTCATGGTAACCAACGCAAGTCTGAAATCAATGTTTATGAATTAATATTATATGTATACGCACAGGGAAGTCATTGTTACCGGGAAAAGATTTGGAGTGGTATTTCTTCAGCCCTCGAGATAGGAAATACCCAAATGGATCAAGAACAAATCGTGCAACCAAATCTGGGTACTGGAAAGCCACAGGGAAAGACCGTAAGGTGAATTCTCAGAGCTGTGCAATAGGAATGAAGAAAACCCTAGTTTACTATCGAGGTAGGGCACCACATGGTTGTCGCACAGGTTGGGTTATGCACGAGTACCGTCTTGATGAGACACAGTGTGAAACCAATACAGGCTTGCAGGTTCATCTTCTCTTCCTTTTCTTACATCTACATACTTAATCCTCTCAAGATTCTTTTCCTCTGTCTTGTATATTTTAGTGTTTTTCTTTAAGTAACTTTATGGATATTTCTTTTGTTGCAGAACATATATGAGTAAATATACACACTTATCTTCTAATTTGTCACCTTTATGATAAACTGATTCTCTTAAATTGATGTCATTCAGATTTGAGAGACAATACTGTCTTCAAGTTAATATTTGAAATTATATATTCGATTTTTCTTGAAATAAACACAAAGTCGATATAATTTACTCTTCACTGTAAAAAAAAAAAAATCATTTTTATTAACAAAGAAATTATCAAGTTATTGGATTGATATAGTGGAAAATATTTTTTAATTGTGGTTTTTAATTATAGGTATAATATGTCGTATTATTATTATTATAAACTGATCATATATGTTCTAATTGTGTAAATTTAATTAAATGATATTATACCTGTGGAGCCACACTCATTACACGATAAACAAAAGATACGTTTAATTCTCTAGGTTAATATTTAATCGATTTTTTTTACATGTGATGTTTTAGGATGCATATGCTCTTTGTCGTGTGTTCAAGAAAACTGCAGTGATTCCTCCAAAAGTTGGAGATCAACACTATGTTAATGTCAGCAGCAGCCATGCAAATCAGATGATTGCAAGTGATCAATCATCAAGCATTAACGAGCTATATTCTGAAGGTAGAGGTGAAGTTTTAGAGAGCTCAAATTATTTTATGTCATTGGATACATGCCCATCCCCAAACATGAATGGAACTACTTTCAATATCAATGGTGGAAGAAGGGATAATGACACAACATGGTCACATTTCTTATCAGAAGACTTGCTCAGTCTTCCAACAACATCCACTTCTTCATTTCCTAATTACGGATCCATGAGCTATCCTCCATCAAAGGTAACTACCAAGCTCTTAGGGTACATTAATCTTTATATATATACTCCTTTAAATGTTTGTGTTAGAAATTCCACTCTGATTAGAGACAAGATCTTCCAAACAGTTTATAAGTGAAGGCAAATCTTAATTTATGAGTTACGTAAAGTATATTTATAATTTTGACTCATTTACAACATAAACAATAAGTAGAAATCATATCAAATACTATGCGAATATCTAATTAATTTATAGCATAAAAACTAAGGTGTTGTGTGTATGAATGACTTGTTTTGCAGGTGGATGTAGCACTGGAGTGTGCAAGGATGCAGCATAGGTTTAGCATGCCTCCATTGCAGATGCAGGACTTGGACTTCCCTCAAGTTGGCATTTCCAAGCTGAAGATGGCACAAGCCTCGAGTTCCATGAGTGGAAGCAGAAATGAAACAGATATCTTGCAGGAAATTCTTTCAGTTGCTCATGCTTCCCAGGAGTTAATAAATCAATCCAACTACTCCTCACAACCATTCATGAATGCCAATCAAAACTATGTTCCTCATGAAAGTGACTTTACTTTTATGGTTGGTACCAACTACAATCATGTCAACGATATGAACACCATGGGATTTGTTGACAAACCATGGGAAGATCAAAACACAAGATCAATAGAGATTGGAGATCTTGATGATGGATTCAAGACAGAAGATTTAATATGGGTGGGAATGTCCACCAAAAATGTGGAAAAGGTATGTCCTAGTGCTAACTTCTAACTTTACATTGTTATTTATAAATTTTTATAATAATTAAATTTTTTAAATTTTTATCATACTTATATTAAAAACCATACCTAAAATAATGTCTAATTAATTCATATATAGTAATAACAATTTTAAACTTTATAAAATTCTTAGCTTATTTCTTATATTGTAAATCTGTTTGTACAAAAGAATGCTTGTTGTATCAACTTCTCTCTACTTAATTTGGCAGAGCTTTATGGAAGAGCAGCAAAATATTGTTCCAATTGATGGTATCTCAAATTTCCAAACTAATACGGAAGAAAACGAACTGAAAGGTATTTTCTATACATAATTTCTTTTTGCAATGACCTTGGTCACGAAAAAATTATCAATGTTTCTCTTTCCTTATTAACAAAATTAATATGATGTTTTATTTGTAGTAGGGTTTGAGAAACACAGTTGCAACAAAGAAATAACCGATACTGAGATTGATGATTTTTCAATGGGATTCATTAATGATGAAGACCCCAATGAGAACTTCCTAAATGAGGAAAACATTGACTATTCAAATTCTACAAACTTTGATGTTGTTGAGGAAACAAAAACCAATCATGGAATGTTTGTCTCCACTCATCAAGTGGCTGATACATTCTTTCATCAAATAGCTCCTTCACAAACCCTCAAAGTTCAACTCAATCCAGTAATGGCTGGCAATCAATGTATAGAGAATGCAATAGTCCACCAAGGACCCTCTTTCTTTAGAAAGTTTAAGGCCTATGTGACAGGGAAGATAATAAAGCCATCAAGCACAATAGCAAGTGCCCTTGAATTCATCTTTGCACTTTTGTTGATGCATTGTGTTTTGTTAAAGGAATTAGTGGAAGATTGGAAACCAGATCTTAAAGGGTGTGGCTGTGTTTACACCATGAAGAAGATGAGAGAACCAGCAGAGACTGTGATCACTAGGAATGAACAAGAAAAGGTTTGGTTTGTTGGTATCAAATATGGGAAAGGATTTGGAATGGTCCTAAAGAAGATAAGCATTTTCCTCACTATATCATTGGCTCTGTTTACCATGTGGGCTAACCATATCATAGTTGACTCTTAGAAATCATACCCTAATTTTTTATTTTGTTTTTAGTTTCTAACTTCATTAGAAGGGATCACATCAAATCCTCATATTCATTCAAATATTTGTATTAATTTTACTTGCTGACATTTCCTTACTAAGAATTAGTTGTATTCAATTGAATTATACTAAATTTGAAAATGTTACACATTACACCAGTTATTTCCAAGCTATACATTATATTGTTTATTACCAAGCTATACATTATATTGTTTATTAGTTGATAATTATTAGATAAGTGAGAAAGCACTAGTAGTATTATAATTAAGAAGAATAACAGGAAAAAATTATTAATTTACACTTCTCTATCCTTTTATAGAAACATACTTCAAAACACATGTGCATGTATACAAGTCTCATATTGAATAACTTCTATATTAACACTCCATTTAACATAAATAATAACTCATTAATAGAATTAACTAGATTTGAATGACTCTGTAACCCTGTACCCTTAATTTAAAATTTTTGAAAGATATTACACTAAACATTTTTCTCAACTCCTAGAATGTGTTAATCTTCATAGACTTGGTTAAGATTATATAATACAGATACTGAAAAAGTAATTAGTATTATTAACAATGATAATATCTGCCAACAAGAAATAACAAAAAAACTTAAACTTAAAATCTTATAGGACTAATTAAACAATATCACTAATTTATTGCAGTATCGTTGATAGAATAATTGTTTTTGAACATACTTTATTATGACATTTATAATTTTTTATCTATTTCTTTATTATATAAAATCACCTAGCATATGTAATATATATATATATATATATATATATATATATATATATTATCTATATTGCTCAGAGCATCTATCTCCACCTTCTATCACGTGATTATGTCTTTAGGAAAAAGAACTAAAAATAAATAACACAATTCAAGTCTAGACGAATAAATAAAATATAAAATATATATTCAATTTGAAAATACAACCGCGTCAAATATTTAGAAAATAAATTTAAATTTAAGTAGAATATACAATTTTGTTAAATATTTATTAAAATATTTTTTTATAATTATTCATTAAAATTATAATAATTAAAAATTATAATGAAATTAGATACGTATACAATACATTTTCAAATTAATTAGAATTTCTTCTGTTAATTTTTAATCAAATCATTATTACTATACTTTTATCCCACCTAAAACTGCACATCTCTTCATTCAAGAAACATTAATTATTAGTTTAAGTCAGACCCTTATTGGAACAATATTTATTATACAGTGTTGTGTGCATATCTATCTTTTTCTGTTGGATTTTGTCACCAAACACGGGATAAACAATTTCCACATGATCCGTAGAGCAAACTATTACCATTCATCATTGAAACCTTTTATATATTAAATAAATTTTAAAATAAAAAAAAACCATTAGTGTTAATTTAGCCTATATTAAATTATTTTAATTAAAAATTAATAATAAATTAGTATCACCTTAATCAATGTTATTTCAAGTTATTTTCAAAAAGTGATGTTTATGATTTTAGAATTCGTTATAAATATAATACAAGTTTAATATGTTAATTAGTGTAGACTTTTACATTTAATATTGATTTTTTTGGCTAACATTAATTTTTTTTTATAATGATATGCATAGTTCAAAATTTGATTTGAAACTTGAAAAAAAAATTATAAATTAAAAGTAACCTTCGTAAAAGTATTTGGTATAAACTTTTTTATTTAACATCTCTAAATTTTTATTTCAACTTATGTATTAGTTAGTTTTATTTTATAAAAAAATTATTTATATTTTTTCTTAGTTTTCTATTTATTGAAGAATTAGTCAAAGATGATATTTGTTTACATAATTAATATTTAACAGAACAATAATTTTTTATTAACTTAAACCAGTAAAACATTTTTCCCTTCAAGTAAAGTTGTTGAAGTAGATCAAAATTCATGAGTTCACTTTATTTAGAGTTTAGATTAAATTTGAAGTTTGTAACGAGTTAGACTGACGTGTACAATTCATTAAATTTAATAAAAATGGTCAATCGAAATACATAGGATAATAATAAATCCCTTATTTATTGAAGAACATCAAACCTTAATTCTTCTTCTTGTATGGATTTTCATTTTTTTCCCTACTTTTATTTTGCTTTAACTATTGTAGTAGTTGCAATATGTGAAAAAGTACATTAAAGAAGAATTAGTTGTTGGTTGAGTTGCTCCCATTATGGTTTCAATACAAAATTTAACACACATGCTACCTGGTTTACAAGTATACACACACCTTGCTTCATTTTTTTCTGATTTTTATGAAAAATAATTTTTTACTAATGATAGATAAATTAATTTTGACGTCCGAATAAATTTCTTTTGAGTGTCAATAGTAAACTAAGCTTGTAAATTAATTTATATGTTTTAAATTTTATTAGAACTTAAAAAAATTCTGAAAAATTATTTATTTTTAAATTAAATGGAGTAATCCATTTTGATTTATCTCCCTTAGGTGACTTGGATTCTCGTGCATAAATCAATTATATGTTAAAAAGAAGCTTCCACTCCATGCAAATACTAAAGTATAACAGTTGTGATAAAAACTTACAAATACCATAATCAATTAATAATAAGTTATCATGACCTGTTTAGAGATGTCATTTTCTAATTATGTTTTTTAATCTCTTGTTATAATGTATACCACAATTCAAAAAAATATTTGTTGGCAAAAGATAACTTTTGTACACTAAGATTTAAATTATGTCACAGTCATTTTCAAATTATATTTTATTGATGCAAGTACATATGTCACAAGATACTATATTTAATATTTTTTCCTGAACAAGTCATATGACAACTTTTTTATATGCCCATAGTTTTTAGGTTAAGAACTTCAAAATTTTAGTACTTCATGAGTGTTTGGTTGAGAAAAGCTGCGGGGCGATCAGTTTTTGTTTCTTGAGTTCAGTGTTTTATAGTTTCAGATGAAAAAATTGGAAGTTATTGGTTTCAGATGTAAACATTGGAAGTTATTAGTTTCACATGAAATGTGTTTCACTTGATGAGATGTTGAAATCAACTCTGTCCCAAATGAATTTGAACCTGATGGGTAGTGGTTGCAAAAGGGTAAGTGCACAGCACATGGGTAATTGATTATGGGTATATCATTGCATTCATCAGAGTATCAAAGAAAGTGACAAAAGAAAAAGATGTAACTAGTTAGAACCAACACCAAAGTGTTATGAGAAAAAGATGACAAAAATAATCCATAGATGGGTTCACGGGTCTCTTACTGTTCCTCTTCTTGTGTTCACTATTAAAGAAAGTGTGCATCCCAATAGCTACATGCCAAATATTCATTCATTCACTATCTTTTTTTTTTTTTTTTTTCTTTTAAGCTTTATTTTTACCCCTTTTTTTTTAAAAAAATTGTAATTTTCCCCCCCCCCTCTCTCTTC
>Ga0099825_1005256_pt1 | contig 16660 bp, 5 predicted proteins | sample SiratroredBW_FD_76838 | JGI IMG/M metagenome (GOLD analysis project Ga0099825, IMG submission 76838) | Root nodule microbial communities of legume samples collected from California, USA - Siratro red BW | ecosystem: Host-associated > Plants > Roots > Nodule | place: USA: California | collected...
AATATTATGTAAATATATTTATTTTTATATTTATGAGATAAATATATATATATATAGATATATATATATATATATATATATATATATATATATATATATATAGCTTTATGGAATTGAGTATCGAAATCGTGATTATCTTTTATTTGAATGAGATAATTCAATTTTATTGAATTCAAATATTCATGCTTGGATAGAATATGTCAATTATCATTTGGTATAAAAATTACTATCAAACAACATGTGAATTCAATGTACAAAACAATATCATACATACATCAACAAAAATATCACTATTCAACTAAAAGATTTAGGTGACACTAAAGAAGCACTATTAATGGCGTTAATTGAGAAAACTCCACAAATATTAATTAAAAAATAGTTCTAGTATACATTTATACATAAATAATATAATTTACATAAGAAATAGTATTGATCTTGATAAAAAAAAAAAAATCTGATTTTGGATAAAAAAAATAATTGCGACAATGTTATTAAAAAACTTATTTAACGTTAGTTGAGAAATAACTTTAAGATATATATAAACTAATGATAGTAAAAAATAATAATAATCTTAACTTACCTCAATTAAAAATAATTTTAGTTAATATCAACATAAAAAAGTTGTATAAAAGTTATTGATGGTTAATAAAGATGAATAACAATAACCATAATTAACTTTAATATGAAAAAAAATCTTTGTCAATTCAAAAACTAATATTTGAGTAGATGACACTCCAAGTTTGACAATATACTATTTAAAGTTGAGTATACAATTTTTCAATTAAGATTAGGTCAAAGAGTAAATACATAAGTTTAAGAGAAAAAATATAGTAAGACGAATTTTAAGTTATAATTTTTTAATTAAGATTTAAAGTCGTCTAATTGTAAATAATTAACTTATACTTTTCAAGTTTTTTATTTTTTTTTAATTCTCTATCTAAACCTTATATTTTATCGTAAAATATTTTAATTTTCTATAAGAATATATTATTTTCTGTAAATTCTCACGGGGATAATTTCCTTGTCTATGAATATATACCAAACAAACTTTGACAATATATGTAAAAAAAATAAAAATAAAAATTACACTGCACTAAAGCACACGGCAGTTTTTCAATTCAATTACACCAAAGTTAAAGAGTCAATCTTGGCAACCTATTTTGCTACAATGGCAGACTTATCATTAACTCAAGTAGTTTATGCAAGTGATTTTGATGCTCTTATACTACAATTAATCCTTCCATAAAATGGAGCCACTATTTTATTTTTGAGAACCAATTCAGTAATTCAAAACTGGTTAATTAGATGTAAAATAGAGATTCAGAAACTAGACTTATCATTTATTACAAACCCCTATAGGATCCATCGTATGGTTATTTAAGTCTCTTCAAGCATGAATGAAGCCAAATGGTGGTCAACAAAAATAGATGAGACGTTTTTGTCATCTAGGTTTTCAATAAATGCAGGCTGCTACTCACTTTACACATTGTTAGAAAATATCATCATCACAAGTTGCCTTCTCTATTTATACAATGGATTGAGAAACTTGATTCTTAACATTCATTGTTCACTAATTATTCTGTTCCTTCTACCAAAGGAAATCTACCTTCCTCTCTTTTCAATCATTCATCTTCATTTCTATTTTCCTTTTTGTAAACATTTTCATGCAATGCAATGTTTTGATCTTAGTTGTGGTTACACGTAACAGATTGGAACTTAGGGTAGTGAATGAGACTTTTATGTTATTTTGTCTTATAGTGTTTTATTAAAGATATAGTAAGAAAAAAAGTACTAGACAACACCCCTCCCAATTTGGTAATTGCATTCAAAAGCCATCAACTAGATATTTTATTTTGACTAAACATTAATTACCAGAGAGATCTCAATGCATAAGAGAGATGATTTTTTTCTTTTGGATGAATACAACGTATCTTTCAATCAAGAGATTCATTTTTTTTGAAATTTAATCTTTTATTTATATTAAGAGAGACATAGAGAATATTGAAACTGTGTTCATATTTCTTTTATTAGGTCCTTTTATAACTTTTACTTAAATAAAATATATATGTATTATTATTATATATAATATATATATAATTTTATTTATTATATAAAAATAAGATAATTAAACATGTTATTTATTTTTTTCATTGTTATTTTTTTATGTATGTTTTTTTTTCTCTGCTATGTTCTAATTTCCTTTTTTTTTTATTTGTATAGGTCGTTTATTTATATTAGTTTTCTCTTATGTTTGCTTTTTTTTTCTCTATTATGTTCTAATTTCTTTTTTGTTTTTTTTATATAGTTTCATTGATTATGAATTTTGTATTGTGATTTTAAAAATACTAAAGGTGATATAGAAAAAAAATATGCAAATTGAATGAGAGAATAACGTTATATATTACATTTATTAATTAAATTTATTCATGCTTTAAAATTAAATAAATATATTTCGTTTTTAAATTAAATTTTATCAAAATATTAAATTTTTTAGTGTAAAGGTAATAACATATTCGTTTTTTTGCATATATTCTACTGACTTTTGTATAATATTATTATAAATATGATTATATTAATTTCACTTTTAATCAACTATTAATTTACGAGATATAAATATTTTATTTATAACTCTATTATTTAAAATATTTTTTAAAACAATTAAAGTTCCAAAAATATTTATTAATTATTTTTTCATTAATTTTATAACCAATGATTTAATTATCTATTTTATTTAAAATTACTTTAAAAGATGATGATAATAATAGTATTAATAATTTTATCATATTAGAAAATTAATAGTCTAATTGTATTATATAATATTAAAATAATCACTCTCATGTATATAATATAATAAAGTATAAATTATTAGTTTGAATTTTTTTAAGAGTGATTAAATCGACAATTTAAGCAAAACAATCTAATTTGAGAAAGAATTGAAGTAATAGTAACGGTCCTCATCTTCCAATTACCAAAATCAGCCCTTCATACCATCCATATAATAATATAAGACGGAGAAATACATAACATTCTCAAACCTAATTCTAATTAATAAATCCAAGTTATTTTTAAGAGTGACTTATTTATTACATATTTATGGGATAATCTTAATTAAGATGCTAAATCTTGAAATTAAAAAAAAGACAACCAATCATGTTTATTACTTTGTAATTAGTATTATAAAAAACATCTTATCATAATTTCTTTTATTATTTGTAATGATTTGCTACATATTTTTATATTAAGAATAAGAGTTGTTAACATAATTTTGTTCTCTGTTTTTTATTTATGAAGTTAAATGTATTTTTGTAAATGTTTCACTTCAGTAAATACTGTGTCAAGTCTCCACAATAATTTCTATAAACACATTAATTTCTTTAAACAGAGTATTATCAATAAATTCTTGGATTTTCTTGAATTTAGTTGTGTGATAGTGTATATATTGGAAAGAATATACCAATTTGGTTCAAAAAGGATTTATCAATATTTGTGTGGAATTGATGAACAGATTTAAGGAAAAAGGCAGCAAATAAATATGTTTTATCTGACAACAATACAGAAACACTCAAGAAACACTCACGGCATATTATCTTGGGACTTAAACCCGTAATCTTGAAAAGAATACAGACCTTTTATAAAAATAAGTTACTATTTCAGTAATACTGGATTTATGAATGAAAGAACATAGCTCCAACTACATACTCAATTGAAGGACATAATATTCTGGTTGGTTACTGAAACAGCGCTGTCTCTTTAATATGAAATATACATGCAAAATAATAACATGCATTTATGATAGTACTTAAATTCAAATTATGAAAATCAATAGACTTCATGACATTAAATTGAAAAATCAATTGCATTGCAGTAGTAAAAATATTAAAATAATAAAATAGCACCTTCTATATCTTATTTTTCATAATAGATTAAAACCGTTTTAATGTTTTAATGAATTATTTTCTATTATGATATTCTCTGCAACTTTTATTGCCATTATAAATAATTTACTTCTCAATAATTTATTTTCATGGCAATAGAAATTAGATTGGCATTATAGATTCAGTCACTACGAACAAATAAAATCTACAGACTAAATTAAATAAATTTTTTTAAGACAAATTGATATAATTAAGATTATTATTAATTAATATAATAAAAGATATGTCAACGCCAATCTCCACATTAAAATAAATTAGTAGACAAATCAAAATTAATAAAAGTTCTTATCAGTTTAAAACAATTAAAATATAAATAAAAAACACTTAGTTCAAAAAATGTACAATGTAATTAAAAATTAGTAAATAGTTCAAAACTTATATAATAGTTTAATTATAATAGGTTAGTTTCTTTTACAAAATATTTAGAAAAAACTCATTTGATAAATTTAATACAGTTGATTAAAACAATATTAAATTCAATATTGAGCTAATAACTCAACTTTTAATCTTAGAAATTAAAATTTTTAAATTTTTATCTATATTTTTGTTAGCATGTTAGTTATATACCTATATTTATGTGTAAATATCACGTAGAAAAAGATACATGAATAACTTAGTTTGTAGTTAGGTCATGAAAATTGTTATTCAAGCTACCTAACCAGACACATTTTGTTCCTTGTAGCAATAATATCTTAGAGCGTGGGATGGTCTAGTTCCGTAACACACGTTTACGGCCTAAATTCTATTGGGCCATCTTGCTTACCTTTTTGAATTGCATTATTGGAACTGAAAACTGGTTTTTGCATCTTTTTCATGCACCTTCATTGGATTGGATGTTGGAAAAGTAAATCTGTTCACGCTTCATAGATTGTGTGTAATCAGATAATATATTCTATATAATCTGAAATATAATTTTAGAACTATAAATAAATTTTAGATTTCTAATTTATAAATATGTTCTGAATTAAATTACTGAGAATAATTTCTAAATCTAAAAATATATTTTTAAATATATTTTTAAATTATAAAATTTAGAAACACATTTTAAATTACATTATCTATAATACATTTTTAGATTTATGTAATCTAAAAATATATTTCAAATTATTAAATTTGAAAAATATTTTAAAATCTAAAATATATTTTGAATTATACAATTTAGATTACATGAATGAATTTCACAATCCAAAATATGTTTTTAAATCATATAATTTAAAATACATTTTTTTTGAATTTAGATTGCAATAGATTTCTGTACTATAAAATCTCTAATATTTTTTTTGTATGCATTGACAATTGAAACTTTTCCAGAGAGTATGAAGTGACTAAGAAATTGACTTGTAATTGGAACGAGGAAATTAGATGGTCCTCGAGGATGTTCTTAGCCTTCTTCATGTCAGTTTGCACACTTTTTAATATGAAAATTGCTATTTATTAGTGATCTAAGCTAAGAAGGATTCTTAGTAATATAAGCTTGAACGCATATAAGCTTATATTAGAGCTAGTTATTACTATGGAGTTCCTAGGGTTTGGTTGACAGGAAATATTACTATGGAACTAGGTTATACTGTAATTTTTAGGAGGTTCCAACATGTCATGTCAAGAATATCTCATTTATGATAAGTTCCCTTCACATTTTTATCACTGCATTCATCAATAATAAGAGAACCAATCTCACACGTTGGTTCAAATTTTAAAACATTTAATTCTCTATAAAATTAAATTGCTCGTTAAATTTTTCATCTAAACATATTATCAAGTATATTTATTCCAACACCCTCTTATAACATCTGAATCTATCAACAAATTATTCAAACCAATTTAATTAAGAAAAGAAATAAAAACGAGGATTCCACAACATTTTACAATTTGGAGAAGAAAAATTAGTTAATTGTCATTCAATTTCAAGTTTATTCTAGGAAAACAATCTATAGAGTAAAATGTAAATGTTAATAATATATACTTGTTAGACTTTGTAGAACAATTTTAAGTTTAAGTAAGATTGTTTTGATAGTAATGTTTGAAGATGATATTCAAAATGTATTGAGTATTTTAACTTTTATTGGGTGTGTTTGAGAGTATTTAATATAAGATATTTATAAAATTTTCAATTTAGCACACAAATTATATCACAATTAATTGATAGAAAATTGTTTTGAAATGTTAAAACAAGTGAAAAATGTTTTGTGACTATGCTAATCGATTAAGGTTTAAATAATCAATTAAAATGTTGTTGAGATGTCTCATAGTAATCAATTACCAATTTTGTTAACAGATTAAAATAGAGAGCAAAAATATGTTTTTTTTTTCAAATGTTTTCAGAAATTCACTAACTAAATTCTTGCATAATTGATTAACTCTAATTTTTGAATTAAATGCATAGCTAAAATCATCTATCAACATATGCCACAATTTATCAAAACATAAAGTAATGTAATTATTTTTCAAATTTTCGTAAAAAATAATTGATTACCCACTTGAAATAACCAATTAAATACATCAAAATAAATTTTCAATTAGTGTTTTCTAAACTTTATAAATAGAATCTTGGTCTCACTCTTTTAACACCTAATGAAAAACAAATTTGTTGTGATTATTTGAGCTTTCTTCAATTGTCAATACTTACAAGTTTACAAATTCAAAAGGTTGTGTTGTCCTGCTGAAATTATCTTATGTTTTGCTTTTATTGTGAAAATTTGATACATTCTTTATTTTTATTTTTTTGAGTTATAAGAGTGTTTCTAGTATATATCTTTTGTTTGATCAAAATTTGATTAGGTTGATATCATTTCAAGTGTTCCAAGGATAAAACTTATCCTTTCGAGTAATAATTGATCTTGTATTACTTGTGGATTTGTGTTTGTTTGTGGTCTTGTATAAACATTCAAAGATAGTGGATTCTAGTTATTTTAAGGTTGAATAATTGATCTATGATAATTTTTTATCTGAACCAATATAAATTTTTATGTGCAATCTTTCGCTTTCTCTATATTTTGTATCTTGTTGTTTACCAATTTTTTTATCAATCTTGATTTTCAAATTAATTGCTTTTAATTTTTCAAATTTAAATACTTTTCAAAGAACTTGAAGAAATGGTAAATTTTTCAAAAAGTTTTTAAAACCAATTCACTCCTTTCCTAGGTTTAGTTAACTCTCATATTTTTTTTTCAACAATTAACCTCAAAGTTGGTTTCTCAAAATATTAAAAACAAAGATCCTGAAAATTTGTGAATGGTTATGCTAGATTTGTTTCTCGAGGAGACAAAAATCAGACCCCCTTATTCTATTGCGAAAACCTTCCTATTTGAAAAGTTAGAATGTGATTAATTGGCTAGATCTATTGATTGAAAGGATTAAAATACTATTGTGACTAGCAAAGTGTAGGATGAAAAAGTTGATGATTCTTTGATTGATGAAAAAGTATGGTTTAATGTAAGGGTAAAACATATTATTCTTTTTATATTAAATATAAATATTTATATAAAAGTATTTTATATTGCAAAAGTGTTAAAGATATGTGGACAAGGCTGGAGGAAATATATGAAAACAAAGAAAGTCTTTCTCAAACAAAATCCAACACAAATAAGCACACAAATGGAAGAAACCTGATGCCTTAGACTCTTTTCGCCGTGGATAAAAAAATTTGTCTAATAAATTATCTAGCTAATCGACTAACAGATCGCCTAAAAGAAACATTTTTTGTAGAACCTTCTAGCAAGAAGAATATGGTAAGTAACAAAGCATGAGCAACAACAAGAGAAAGGAGAGATCAACATACGAGATTTTATCCTAATTCACCAAAACTTGGGCTACATCCAATCTCCTTAAGGAAATGCTTAAGAGTTTCCACTAACCAACACACTTAGTCACAACAAGCATTCTCACATTTCAAGTTACAACAAGTATTCTCATATCTCCAGGTTACACCTTCTTAACCTTCCCTGAGATTAAAAACTCTCAAAAAGGTTTTGAAGATACTCATGTTATTGCTTAAATGATTTTTATGAAGATTCTTATTAGTTTGTAAGAATTATGTGTTGATATTCTTTGTTGTAAAATATATCTTCTTTCTATTCTTCATATTTTAGAGAATTACTCCAAATAACTTTAATTCTTTCTTGTTATTTTTTTATATTTTTGATTTATTTTTATTTTATCATATTAAGAAATGAAATACAAAAAAATAAAGAAAACATCTGATAAAGAGTAAATAATATATGAATTTTTATAAATGCTTAAAAGTCTTTATATAAAAAGATTTATTCTAATGATCATAAAATTATGTTTTGAAATGAATTCAATGTCAACAACTATAAGAAATATCTTTAAATGAACTCTATCAATATAATTACTAAGATATCTACTTTAATTCTAATATATTTCATATATATTTCAATTTTTTCTAAAAGTAGAGATTAGTGCATAAAGCACTGAAATCAATCATATCAATAGTTTTATTTTTGAGTGTGTTGGAGATCCCACCTTATCTAAGGCCTTTCAATAGTTTATAATGTGAGTGCAAACCTCACTTTTCAAGCCAGTTTATAAGGTTGAGTTAGACTTAAATTCTACTTCTTGAGATGGTATCAGAGCCTATCCTAGCATGGTTCTTGGGGCCACCTGCTATCGGGCCGCTATCGAACCACCCTTAAACAATATAGTCTCATGCTCAAGTTGAGTAGTCTCGGCGTGAGGGGGTGTGTTAGAGATCCCACATCGACTAGAGATGATGTCTTTCAATAGTTTATAATGTGAGTGCAAACCTTACTTTTCAAGCCGATTTATAAGGCTGAGTTAGGCTTAAATTCCACTTCTTGAGAGAGTGTTTACTACAATGAAGATGAATATATACTTTTAAGAAGATTTTGAAACAAAGCTTAAGATTAATTGTCATCTTTAGAAGCCTCTGTAAAGAGAACGAAGAAAATGTTGAAGAGAGACAAGCTACATCTAACAACTATTTACAAAGATTTACTGTTTCTATATGCTAAGTAGAGAGTCTAGTCTTTAAGATTGTGAGCAAAACTCTATAATTCTTTATTATGTGAAACTTTAACCTTGTAGGATTTAGATATGCTCTCATTGAGAGTGTTTCTTTGATATCTTGAGTGGTTTTAGTCTTAGGGAGAGATTAAGATAGGTTAAACTAAAAGTGATTTGTGTACTCGTAGTCTATGTTTTAAGGTGAACTAGTATAAATTTTTGTTGTGGTGTTTCTTATGTTTGTGTTAGACGATCTAGTATATTTTGCTGAAAAAAGAGAGTCTACAAGCTCTACTTAAACCTCATTCTAAATTAAGTTATTCCAACAAGCTTATGATTTGAATTTTTCATAAAGATGGACAAATTACTTGAGTCTCTCATGTTTTATATACATTATGTCAATGCGAATACATCCATTTTGAAAATGGTTGTTTCTTTTTCTTCTATTAGGATGACATTTTATTATATTAATTATTCATTTTTTTCCTAAGCGTTTGCATTAAAGAAACTCTTTATTTCAATAAATAAAACAAAAGCACAAAAAAAAAAGAAGTTCATGTTTAAAGTCAAAATGGACAAGAAGTCGAAAACAAGGAAAGTATAAGTAACTAAGTATGCATGGATGGAAATTCCATGAATGTGAGATGTTAATATGGAATTAATAACCAATGATACAAAAGAAATGCCTACTTATGATTGATATTCAATTTCAATAACGAATGAAGAAACAACTGTTGAAAGGACCAACAAGGTGATAGAGATGGAATTACATTAACCAATTACAACAATGGAGAAATAGAGACATAAAGGAGACACAAAAAAGGAAGGGAGCATTGATGGGTTATGGTGATGATCAATGTGATAAAATGACTAAAGTTTGACTTTTCTAGTTAATTTCTTAACATCCAATTTGTCTCAAGTTTTTTCTTAGACTTGAATATTTGATACTGACTATTCATCCATCTCATCTTATTTTAGGGTTTAGAGTTTAAGTTTCAACGAGTATTGATTTTTTAACTACACTTAAAAAAAGAGATGAAAAAGCACTTAAAAAAAGAGATGAAAACTGAATATACTTTATTTTAAAAAAATTCATTGATGTATTCTTTAAAAAATAAAAATACAAAAAGTATATAATTTAGAACAAATAAAAAAAAAACTAAATTACATTTTTATACTCATTTATAAAAAAAAAGTGTGAACATAAAATAAGAATCAAACACTTTGGTTCATGAAAAAATCTCATTATATCTAGTTGATGATTGAAAAGTATAACACCAAATGTCTTTTTAAAAATTACACTCTTGAAAAAAAGTTTGTTCTTTGATGTTTGAGTAAAAATTTATGTATCTTAAGAAAATATTTAAATTACTTGATAGGTTACTATCTAGGTGGTTGTTATGGAAGTGTGGTTTAATGTCTAATTATTATAACTTTCAGTTTAAAGTAGATTTGTCTTATATGATGTTAACAACTTAAATACCATAATTAATACATATTGTATATAATTATGCATTCAAACTTTGCACAGAGCTTTGTAATAAATACACAGTAAACAAGAGGACCTTATTCATAATACCTAAAAACTTGGGAAGAAAGTAAAGAAAGTAACAATAATAAGATTGTGCATGTCCTTTATACAAGGAACACCATATTATAACATATTTTGGCCTGTAAATAAAAGAAAATCCTATAATAACACTCAACTCATCATAAAATGGTTTGGCTAGGCCTTACAATCTAGTTCATATATTTTAATTAGAACAAAAACATAAAACATATTATTGTAATAATATTGTTCATTAAAATGTTAAAATCCATCCATATTGATAACAATTTAAAGTTAAGTGAGTTGAATGGATAACCTAACAAATCAATTTGACAAGGAATATGCTTTTTTATCTAATCTCCCATAATTTTTCTTTATGAGTTAACTATGTTGAAATAATAGATTAATTTTAAAAAAGAGAGTTGAGCGAAGTTCACAAAACTTAAATATAGATATTTAACTAGACGAATTGTTAGAGAGATAATAAAAGAATAAGAGAAATTATTTTATATTAATTTACTGTCCTCCAGATATACTTTAAGAAAGTGTCGAAATGTTTCACTATTATTTTTTTATCATTTATAACTTACACAAATATATAATATCACTCTTGACAAATCCTTCTAATATTCCTAAAATTACGAATACCAAGCATTTTTTTTACTAAGTTAGTTTTTGTTTTTTTTAAGAATATTTTAATTGTTACTTCTAGCTATAAACAAAATAATGTTGGATAAAAAGTTACATGAACGAAGAAATATGTTATCTAAACAAAATTTTATAAAATCTAAAAGATTCAAAGGTCTTCACGTTATTGAAAATTCTGATTGCTTTGTAAGAATTATGTACTGTTTATTTTTTCAGGGTTATTTTTTTTTAGAATATATCTTCTTTATCCGATGAAGAGTGAAGAATATATAATTTTTTATGTTATATCATATTATCAACTACTTACTATTCAATTTTAAATACCATATTCTAAAAATATTTACTTTATTTTAACATTCATCTTAGATAAAATTATTTTATCATAAAAGAATGCATTAAACACTAAATTATATTTATATTTTTATAAAAGACTATATTATCAAATAATAGTATAATCTATATAATCCATTTTATAATAGTCAACAATATATATAATATGAAAAGTAGTAAAAATTATATCTAGTATATTTTTTACATCCCTTCTTTAATAGTTTCATCATTTAATTGATTTGATAACTTTTAGAAATGTTTAAAAAATAATTAAAATAGTCTAGTATTAATAGTAATTTAATTTTTAACATGGAGGCCTGAGCACGTGATGAGAAGCAAATAATTGAAAATGTTAGTGTTGTAGTTGATCTCCCTTAGCCCACAGGAAAAAAACAATAAAAAAGAGTTTGGCAGCAAGCAAAGGAAAGAGAAGTAAGGTGAAGGTATAATGGTATTGGTCACCCACAGGTATACACCCTGGGGCCTCACCATACCAATACCATTACCATACTTCTTCTCTATATCACCTTCCAAATCCCAATTAACATCTCAAAACCAAATCAAATCAAATCAATTATAATAATCAAGGGTTCCGTTTTTTCTTCTCGAATATCCTCAATCCACAATCCTCATCCTCTCTGTACTATCATCCTCTTCTCCGTTATCCTCAACTTCCAACCCTTAATCCATCAATCGCCATACCCATACCTCAGATCTACCACTTCTGCTCCCTTGTCGTTTCGATCTACCCCTTGCCGTTTCCCTTTTCAGAAATTTAGATCCTCTGATGTTACATTAGAACCTAACCTGTGGTTGCTCCCAAAGCCTAAGCAACAGAACAAGGAATCTTCTCAGATTCTTTTTCTGTGCTCATTAACCTTTCAGAGAGATTCTTCTTCAGCTCATCTTATATATTCAATCGTCGATCGATCTCTTATAGCTTTTCCCCAACCTCTTTGCTTTCGTCCACGCGCTCGCTTCGGATATGGATTTGGACGATTTCCGATCCATATTGGACACCTCGGGCGTCGACGTGTGGATGTTCATCGACGCTGCAATCGCCGTTGCCGCCGCGGACGGAGCCGCCGAATTGAAGCGCCGTCGCGACTCCATCGTGGAAAGCCTCTACTCTGCCACGGCCGCGCCTCCGCGCTGCCGCAATTGTGACGATGGCCACCGCCTCAGGCCCAACGGCCACCAAATCACGAAGCAGAACAGCCCTAGCCCTAGCCCCGAGCGGCAACCTCACCGGCGCCGTGCCGCCGAAGCCGCCAATTCCCCCGCCACGCCGCAGTCTCTGGAAAACGATGACGGTGGCGAGGAGTTGGATCCTTATGGGGGTTTGTTCGATGATGAACAGAAGAAGATTCTAGAGATTAAAGAGCAGCTCGAAGAGCCTGACCAGGTATTGTTAATTGTTCAATTCTAAGTGTATTTTACATATTGAGATTACAAGTAAGTTTAATTAATGTTTTCTTTTAATTTGACTTAGTTTTGTTTCTGCTTTGTAGTCTGAAGATTCTTTGGTGGAGTTGCTGCAAAGCCTTGCGGACATGGATATTACATTCCAAGCTTTGAAGGTAAGTTCATCTTCTTTTGGAACCTTCTTTCTTTTAAGTTTTGTTTTCAGAAGTTACTTAACTGTATTTGAAGTTTGATTCCTGTAGGAAACTGACATAGGGAGACATGTGAATCGGTTACGAAAGCATCATTCAAGCGACGTTCGTCGATTGGTGAAGCTGCTTGTCAGGTTTTGGAAGAGATATAAAAATGATTTCATCTTTTGGCGGTGTTGCAAGAGTTTCGGTTGATTGACTTGATTCATTTGTTTTGTTATTTGCAGGAAGTGGAAGGAAATTGTGGATGAGTGGGTGAAGCTGAATCCACAGGGAGGAAGCGACACTCTGATGGGTAATCTTAATTATTCTTGATTATCGATTAATTATTAATTACTATGTTAATATTGGGATGATTTTTCTTAAAGACATGTGAAATTATGATGATAATTAATGATGATGTTGGTGGGGTATTGGCAGCTGATGGAGACTCGCCTGTGCAGAAAACCACCCAAAATGGGCATCATCATCAGGTTGAGGTCAAAGAAATCTTTTTCACCTAGTGCTTTTTTTTTTTCCTTGGAAAGTTGAGCTAATAATATTCATTCTTCTTCTATTCTTTTTGCAGATTCCTGATTTTGCATACTCACCAAATCCACACAGTGCGTATAGTATAGCATATTGGCATCTGATTCAAATCTTTTTGGATACTGTAGTTTTACATCTGATTGATATGGTCTATATGCTGACGCAGACGGTAGCTCAGGGTCTGACCGTAACAACTCTGAAGTAGAACACAAACCGAAAGTAATTCCCCGCAGTGAACCTCGGCCAAAACCCACGCCAGCACCGTCAATTTCAACCCCTGCTTCCGCATCTCAAAACGTATGAATATGATTTCTCAACCATTATGGTGTCTCTAAACTATTAATGTGGCGGTGGGTTTATCTGTTAAGGTAGAAGGGGTCTTAAGTGGTCCTGACATAGTGTTGAATGGTTGCAGAGACAAAGAGACAGCAGTTTTGACGCAGAGAGGCTTGCTTCAGCCAGAAGGCGGCTTCAAGAGAACTATAAAGAGGCTGAAAATGGTGGAATTTTCGTCTCTATAATTTCATTTTCATGCTGTGATATTTCTTTATCTATCTATAACCGACATATAATTTGGTGTGTTTGTGCGGTGTATAGCCAAAAGGCAAAGAACGATTCAGGTTATGGACATCAATGAGTTACCAAAGTCAAAACCCAAGAATGCCTTCTTTGGGAAGAACAAAGGTGGTGGTGGTTCTCAGGGAAGGCACTGGTGATGATAATGAAGCATGTGTCCATTGTTGGTGGTGCCATTTTACGTGTAAAAAAAAAAAAAACACAGCCTTGTAGCGGTGCCGGATAAGTCCCACACCCTGTTCATCATCCCTGTGGATTTTTCCTCCGCTCATAAACTTTTTTTTCCTTGTGGTTTTTTATTTAAGTTAATAATAACTGAAGAAAAGAACTCCTCAATATTTTTCTTTTCTTGAAAGGGGTACCCATCAAAGCCGCGTTTGTCGGTTTATGGAGGAGCACGTGATTTCTGGAAACAAGATAGGGATGGTACGGGGTAGGGCTAAAAGAGGCTTTCCTTATGGATACAAAACATCGTTATTGAGAGTGAAGTTTGAATTCTGGTACATTAGGTTTAAGGGATGGTTTACTCCATTAATTGCAATTTTTTCTTGAAGAAAAACCAACAAAGGGAAGTCAAGAAGTGATAACAGTATATGATTTGCTCGGGTGGGTGGGAATTAGTTGGCTGGATTAATGATGGGGTCTTGGGTGTTGACACCTTCACAGCCTGCTTAATGAGTTCGAATCCTTTGCCGTAAAAAATTGAGTTTTATTTAGTGCAGCAAGTCATTTACTACCTTTGTCTAATAATTGAAACACTACAAATGGACAAAAAGTCTCGCGATACCCGGTACTTCTGTCAATAGAAAATTCTTCTAATGACCTATTGCTTGTTAAGATATACACTATACACAGTTAGACACTTGTTAGTCATACAAGTTACGTAACATGTTCCTTATGTCACACTAATTTGGTACTTTCATTTTATTCCATGAGATTTTGCACTTTTACTCGGAATGTTGAATTTGGTGTAAAGGCATGTTGAAGTAGGTAATTTGTATGACAAAATAATCATTTACTGCCCTTAATATTTCACACTTTTATCAAAAAGTGTCTCTTGTGCCTTTTGCTGTCACTTTTGGGCCCAGTGGGATGGTCATTTTGGGCTTTCTCAGTACATTACACCACTATGCCAATTTCTTTTAGGGTGTTCATCCCTCTTTGGTCAACTTTTGAAGATATTAACATAAAAATTTGTTCTGAATCGTGTAACTTTTGAAAATATTAATATGAAAATTTGTTCTGAATTGTACAGTTTGAGAATATATTTTTAATTATACAATCTAAAAAATTATTTTAAATTCAATACTGAATAAAATATGTTTTAGATTATATAATTTAGAAATATATTTTACATTATAAAATTTGAAAATATATTTTATATATTATAATCTAAAAATTTAAAATATATTTTTGAATTTAAAATGTATTTTAAATTATTTAGAAATACATTTCCAGTTTAGACCATGAAATCTCCCATATGCTTCCAAATGTTACAATTTGAAAATTTGAAACATGATATTTTAGATTTTTTTTTTTTCAAAATCCCATTAAACTGCATGAAGAAACCATTGGGTACAAATCAATTGCTAACCAATTTCGCTTATTTTGAGTCAGATTTTTCAAATTTTTAAAGCCAAGGTTATTTTAGGCTTTACGGAATTGAAAGTTGGTGAATTTAGTTACTTTAAAATCGACCAATTCATTCCATATTTTAGTGATTCATCTTAGGTGAATATCTTATGAAAAATTTAGGTTTTCCAACTTTGTCATGCTTCAATGACTGCCAATAAATTCAGATAATGAATATTTAATGATACTCACAACTAGTGCTATAGGAATATAGGATATGTTAAAACTCATTAAATAAATTTAGTAACTTAAAAAAAAAACACTACTTTCTATTTTGTATTATTTTGATAATTATCTGACTATGATCATAGTTTTTGTAATCTCCAACCTTAAGTCAAAGGGTAAAATAGTCATGATAGTAAATTTTTATTCAAAAATTCTCTTTAAAGACAAGAGTCAAAAGTAAGTTTATAATAAATGTTATTTTCTTTAGAAACACAAGACAATGTTAGCACAAGTATTATTAATTTAAAATTGCATTAAAACCTAATTAATATCTTTAAAAGTACATGTAATATACTACATACTCTTTGAACCTAAAGTTTTGATTAAGAAAAAAAAATTAAGAAATGAAGATAAAAAATAGAAAGTAAATAAAATTAAATATTTAAAATAATATAAAAAAAAGAAAAGTAGAATAAAATATGTAGAGGTGAAACATTTTTTTAAAAAAATACTCTTATTTAATATTAATTCTTAAAATATTTTCACTTTAATAATATTCATATATATATATATATATATATATATATATATATATATATATATATATATATATATATGTTTTAGTATATTTTTTATATATTTTTTTTTTTTTATAGTTATATTTTATATTTTTTTTTTTATATATATATATTTTATAT
>Ga0099825_1005262_pt1 | contig 16653 bp, 5 predicted proteins | sample SiratroredBW_FD_76838 | JGI IMG/M metagenome (GOLD analysis project Ga0099825, IMG submission 76838) | Root nodule microbial communities of legume samples collected from California, USA - Siratro red BW | ecosystem: Host-associated > Plants > Roots > Nodule | place: USA: California | collected...
CTCCATAAAACTTGTAACAATATATAAAAAAAAAAAAATTGCAAAAAAAAAAAAAAAAAAAAAAAAAACATGAAGAGTATACCTGGTGGCAATTACTCTATCCCCAACAGTGAAGACTCCAGCCTTATCAGCTGATCCTCCTGGTGCAATAGCATCAATGTAAGTTCCCCCATCCCTACCCTTTGCAAATTTGAGTCCATAAGGCTGCTCAATTTCCACCTCGTACTCTTCATACGGTTCCTCTTCTTCTTCTTCACCCTTGTCACTCTCCTGCTTGGATGCTTCTGACCCAACCCCGGATGAAGCCTTGACAGCAAAAAGCAACGGTCTTGACAAAAGGGTGTTTGAGAAACAAAAGGACACACCCGAATACGAGGGGCTTCCGGAAGAAAAGAACTTGGAAGAGGAAGAAAACAAGGTTGGGTGAATTTGGGTGGTTCTTGGCACTGTTAGTGCAGAGTAAAGGGATGAGTGACCACTAGTGTTGGTTGGTAATGACATGGTTTATGGTTTATGGTTATGCACAAAACTTTGAAAGTGTCACTGCTAATTTCTATGTTGAGTTTCTTCTATGAACATCCCTTTGTGCTTGAAGTTGTGCTTGTGCATAGTTAACAAATGGAGGTTGGGTTGCTGGGCCACAAAGACATGGATGAGAGGTTGTGAATGTAGATTGCTGAAGTGGTTATGAAGGCACATCCATTCAGTTCACTACAATGATGCCACGTGTAGTTTTCGATTTTGCTATGTTTGAGACGTGGCTGTGTTACCTCTACTATAGAGATGGAAAATTAAGAAAAAAATCAAGAACCTTGATCGGAATAATAAAATTCTTCCGGGAATCTATTGATATATAGTTAATATTTCGTATGAACAAAATATTTAAAATAATAACATATAATAATTTTTATGATATCATTTTGTATAGACAACTTTAGATATTTATTAATATTTTTATTCAAATATTAAGTATTTTATGGTATTAAGATATTTTTCAACATTATTAAGACTTTTTTAGGTATTTTTTACAATTTTTTTATTGTCGGCTACTGGATAAAACAATTAGAAAAACTAAATACAGTTTCTTTGCGCGAAAAATTATAAAAAAAATGTTCAGTTTCTTTTATGCAACACAAAATTTCTATGAAAACAAGCTAAACAGTTTAAATATTATACGAATATATCAATGCAATTAAGGAAATGATCATTTTTTTATTAAAATTTAGCAAATTTTGCAAGAAAATAACAAATTGGTGTAGATAAAAAAAATTGTAATTTCAGTTCATATTGCATAAGTTTTTCCATACAAGAAGAAGATATAAGAATGATAGAAAAATGAAAAAGATAAATGGTTTATATTATGAAAAAACAGTAATTAATTAAGCATTAGATTAGTCATGAGAAGTGATTTTACTAAAAACAAAAACTTAAAATACAATATTAACATAATACTGTCTATAAAAATAATAATAGAGAAAGGATTCAATTAATATGTTTATGTTTTTAAATTTAAGAAAAAAGGAGTGCGAATAATATCATTTTTGCTGCTATGAGTTGTTTGTTTCTGTTGAAATTGATATCAGTTCATATAGTAATCCAGTTGCACATGTGTTGAAAAGCAAAGAAAGGGATAGAATAAAAAGAAATTGCCTATATGTCAGGTTTATAAACACAAGTAAAGGCAAAACCTCTCTCCCAAAGAACATGAGAAATGAAACTGAGAACCTACAACAACACCCTCGTTAAAGTCATTTTGCATCTTTCATTTTCAAACCAGATTCAGGAACCTCACTGATTATTGTCAGTGTTTTAGGGGCCTCTGTGTGTGCCTGCAAAGGCTCCAATGAGTCCACAATATCTCGCATCAGAGGCCTTGCTTTTGGATTGCGGTTCAAGCAATGATATGCGAGCATTGCAGCTTTGTGAACTGCTTTAATTGGATAATCACCATCCAATCTTGGATCTATTATGTTCAGAAATTTCTTCTTTTCCTTAAGCAAAGGAACAGCCCATTCTGTGAGGTTCTGCTCTCTAGCAGGTCTTAACTTGTCTAAAGATTTTCTTCCCGTGAGAAGTTCAAGAAGAACAACCCCAAAACTGTAAACATCACTTCTAGGAGTCAGATGACCTGCACAACAACACATGATTATGTTGTCAATTTGTATTATACCAAGACTTTAATTTGAATACACTGATAGTATAATATGTGACTGATGAGTTTGTTGATTTTCATAACAATTATCTTAAAACTCTTAGTTGTTTATGACTAGTGAAAATAATAAGTGGGACATCCATAATTTTCTCTACATTGATCTTTGTTTATGACTATCAGATATCTAAAAAATGTGTTGTGTTAGAACTATCATATATCTAAAAAAAAGTCATTTGAATTAGACACTTCATTAACACATATGGTACGAGTATCATATGTATGTCGGTGTCTATCATACGTGTGTCAGTGTCCAATATAAGTGTCGCACGACACTTAAAAAGGAATGTCCGAGTTTCGTACATGAACACAGAATTCTAAGTTCAGAATATACTTTACCAGTCATTATGTATTCAGGTGCTGCATAACCATATGTTCCCATTACTCTAGTAGAAACATGTGATTTGTCTCCAACTGGTCCATCCTTAGCAAGGCCAAAATCAGAAAGTTTTGCATTGTAGTCCTGTTTTTGAAACAAAAAATCAAGATGGTCAATTGAAAGCTGGCTTATTTTGGAACCACTGGGGCCTTTACTGTGTAGAAGCTAAATGCTTTCTGCTTGAACACCTGAAATCTAACCAGAGATATCACAATTTTTTATCCTCTTTTTCATTTTCTGCTGAGATATTTAAATTTGCTGACCTGGTCCAATAAAATATTTGATGTCTTGAAATCACGATATATGACAGGTTTCTCTGCTTCATGAAGAAATGCAAGTCCCTTGGCAGCACCAAATGCAATCTTCATTCTTATGGACCATGGCATGGGAAGCAAGATTTCTGGAACAGTTAAGTGAAGACACATTAGATATACAAACAAAAACACCATAATAAACATTAAAGTGTCTCCTTTTGTTGATTAAAGACACAAATAGTTTTGATTTTTTATTATCAGTAGTGGATTTCATGATTATAACGTTCGTGGTCAGGTCCTTGCAACATAAAATTTAGTTATCTTCCTCTCAAGAAAACAAAATTATAAATTGAAGTAGCTAATATTTTATTACATAATACTATGTGAAAATTACATGTAAAAGTTGTAAAAAAAAACAAATTCAAATATAACAGTATTTTAAATTGAGAAATAAAAAAAATACTTTTGAAAATAAATAAAAATTAAATTTGATTAATATTCATTACATCAATCTATTTAAATAAAAGGATTTGTCCAAATAGAAAAAATATATAGAAGTACTGAAAACTTTAATTATTTAAAAAAATCTAAAATCATATTACATAATAATATATTTTTTTCTCAAAAACACAAATTCTATTTATATAATCAAATTTATATGATTATATATTTTTGTCAGTTTACGTTTGTCAATTAGTTAATCAATTAATTTAAAGAATACTTCTAGTCCAATAAATTAAAATTCATTATCTAGAAGTTATTAATTTTGGTAAACAGATCCTTTAGTTTTGTTACTTTGAAGTTTAAAGTCATGTACTCAAATCCTAAAAATAGTTAGGGTTAAGATGTCTCCTATTTTTTTCAATTATTTATTGGTAAGATATTTTGTTTAATTTTAAATATAACCGTATTTTTTCAAATAATATCATTAAATAATGCGTTAAAATTTGTGTATTTAAGCTAGTTATTTTTTATATTTATAGGGAAAATACAAATTTCTGGATGTCTGATTTTTATCATACTGTTTTATTTTATTAAGAGTTTACTTGTTCTAATAATTTTTATTATTTACATATTAATTTTTAATTTAATATAGATTTTTTATACATATTTATTTATTTTTATGTTGTTTTGTTTAAATTTGAGATATTATTTAACAAATTTAAATTTCAAGAGTCAAGCTAATTCTTTTAGTGATTAAACCAGTTATGCTCATCCTTGGAATTTAAAGTTTGTGGATTGAAGTTAAATAGCTTGATGATCCATGTAACTTGTGTTTCAATGTAATAATATTAGCTAACCATTTCTTTAAAAATGTATTAAAAGAATATAATTTGTAATTATTGGACACGATTTAGTCTATAAATACTTAAATTATTATTTGATATATGCAAAGTTCTAATTTGGGAGCATTATACACCAAAATTATTTTCAAAAAATATATATATTTATATACGTATCAACTAATAATTTAATTATTCAACAGATATTGTGATAAACGGTGCATGATTAAGAAGTTTTTTTGGCTCAAAAGTAGCTTAAAACTAATATAGTTTGTCACATGTCTAGGGGACTTGTCTTCTCAAAAGATGTAGATATTATGCAAATATAAGTGATTCTACCCCACGAGAAAACCCTTGTTAAGGGCAACCTCGGTAACCCTTTGACCCCAAAGAAATAGTAACTCAAACATGAATTAATCTACGTATAAAATGGTTCTGAAAAAGTTGTAAAAGCAGAAAAGTTTGCAGCTTGCTTTAAACTGTGAGTGGTCTTCTGAGAACATGAATACTTCTTGGTTCATTGTATTGGACAATGGTGTAGGACCTACCAAAATTTTACACTAAGAAATCTCTTAGATCCTCACTGAGGTAACTTATATTTTCTATCTCAATGATTGAATGGCAAATAATGTTGAGGTTCAATTAGTCATAGTCTTCTTTTACATTGACTCCAATATGGTCACTAAAGGTTGCATAGCGTGTAACTAAAAACAACACTTTATTTCCTTATGTTTGTCTCAAACTTATGTCTTTATCAAATCCATCTAAAGCACATGTCTTAGTGAAGTAACAAAGAACCAACGTCCTAGGCACAAAACTTCCATCACTAGGTGTTTTTCCACGAAGCTACCAAATGGAACCAAAATCACTTCATCTTAAAATTCCTCACTTTAAGTGTCAACATTGTCGGAGAAAACATAAAAGGGAAAGCAAGTAAAAAGTAATGATAGATGCTTCTACAGAACCAAAGTAACATTTTTCTGTTAAACAAATAACATTTGTTGCAGCAATGTCACAATCTTTTATTTGGATAAAGGTCAAGAAATTTCAATATTCATAACAGGTGGCATGATATACTTACTTGAGAACAAGTTGTGCTCCACACTACCCCGGGACATGTACTCATATATCAGTACCCTATGCTCATCCTCACAGCAGTATCCGACTAATTTGACTAGATTTGGATGTGAAAGCTGCCCCAAAAATATGACTTCTGCCTAGAAAACCAAAACCTTAATTTTATCAACCTTACAACATGTTTGTTTTGTTACATTAGTAGTAGAATAAACATAGCATGTGAAGCATCATGATTTTGCAGCTAGATAACTTCATACAAAAGAATGTACAGAAAGACAAAGAGTATATACCAGCCATTCTCTGTGCCCTTGATGACTATTGTCACCATCATGAACCTTAACAGCAACAGCAAGGGTAGGAAGACCCTGCCTTAACTCCTCAGAAATGAACCCTTTGTATACACTGCCAAATCCTCCTCCCCCCAACACACGATCTGGCCTAAAATTTGCAGTGATTATCTTCAACTCATCATAGGTGAATACAATCAATGGATTTGCAGCTGAGTCACGGCGTAGGTCTTCTACTTCCTCAGGGTTTGAGGGTAACTTACTATCATGATCATTCCTTTGCTTGGTTACCTGGTTTTGGTCTTTTCGTGAATCAATAAGAGAAATGAGAACAAATGATGATATGCACATTTAAACTATGAAAACACTTATTCATATTTACGTTCATCCTTTTTCTTAACAGATGTTACATTAAGCATTCAATACAAATACAATGGTATCATATACAGATCACTGTTATTTTGTTCACTATCTAAATAAAAAATCTAAACACTGCTTCAGGACTGTGCTCAATATCATGCAAAAAGATTAAGAAATCTACATAAACATCTTTTCTCTTATTGGATGAAGAGAAGAAAATTAGTATACCGTTTCAAAAGCAAAGGATGGTGGAAATGCATAATAATTGTGAAGATTTCTTAGAAATTTTAGTTAAGATGATATTGAACGTAGTAGAGTTAAGAGTTTTCACTAACCACGTGAGAATTACATGTCGACCCACTTTTGAAGCAGACACATAAAGAAAAGGTGGTTAGGGTCATGTTAACAGATTCTACAATAGAAGTAACTTTAGAAAAGTTAAAAACATTTAAAGACAACATGTAACTCATATATGCAGATTTTTGTTATTTTTTGTTTTGTTCTCTTTGTCTTCCAATGATTTGCATAATATCAACTTGCCTACAAGGATGAGATATATGAAGCTAACATCAGATTCAAAGCTTCACTAGATTCAAATGATTTAATAACCGCAACATACAAAAAATTTCAATGAAAAAGAACCTGATGAAAGGGTGATCAAGAAATCCAGGAGGAAAAATTGAAAGGCTCCAAAATATGAAATCCTTGAGAACACCACCCATCAAAGACAAAATATTGTAAAACAAAGCAAGGAAAATAAGAGATGAATAAACAACTTTCAAAAGAGAACGAAATCCAGAAGGAGGAAAACAAGTTTTACCATCCACCAAAAAAGCGATTTTTCTCAAGAACTCAAAGAAAACATACACTGAAAACACTAGCCTATTCCAGGAAATGATAAACAATAAAAATAAACACCAAAATCATAGAAAATATCCAAAACAGAGAAAGGCAAGGCTATTTTGTTCGTAAACCAACCTGACTTTACATTGGATGAGACTCTATAATCTGATGACTCCCATCTGCACCAGCAATTTCCCATTTTACCAAAATCCAAACACACCCTTTGCAGCACTACCACCTCCTTTACCAACCCCCCATCACAAAAACCAAACTTTTTTACTTCTTTTTCTTTCTTGTGTATCTCACTCCTCAAGAAACAAGGCTTAGATTCAGGAGGAAGTGGAGACAGAAATCAGAAAAGCAAACAAGTACAGAGGAGAAAAACAACATGGCATCTACTACCTAGTGGTTAAGTGTTGTGATCAAATGTGAAAGGGGACATGTTTTTGGTGACAGAAAGGTAAGAGTGGAGGATAATTCAGAGATGGCAATGATGTTGATGAGTTGGGTGTTGGCTTGGCTATGGGGGAAGATGGAAGGGCCCACATCGACTGGGGTGTAGTGATTCAAAGTGTGGCTTGGTGCACTTTGATGCTAGTGCGCAATACAAGGTGCATGTTTTTGATAATGCATACCCACCAATCTTTTTCCATCACTCTCACTCACCCTTAAGCCTTATTTTTCTTCATTCTTCTCTTTCTCTTTGTCTTTCTCCTCACTTCTCTCCAATTACTCCTTCTTCTCTTCCACACACAAACTTGCAACCACCACACCTAACCACCCTTTTTTCATTCTCAACCTTTTGCTTCCCTTCATAAAATATATTTCTTTCTTCTTTTGTGCCAAGCCAATCAAAAGGGCCATGACTCACAAAGTCATTTTCTTGGTTAGAAAATAGCATTAGAGTATCTATTAGTATCATCACTTTCATTAAATCCTTAAAAGAAAAAACATATGTCTACTAATTATTGTGTTGATATTGTATTTTTTTTCCTTAATTGTTATTAAATTGTTTCTCTTACAAGATGCACTTTTATGGTTTATCCTAATGTAGCCAATGACATTTAATAATTAAATGTAGGACAAACATAGGAATACTAAATATTACGATGATATTACATTTTTTGCCTTAATTGTTTATTAAAATGCTTCTCTTAAAATATACACTAATGGTTTATCATTAGTACCTAATGACATTTAATAATATACATACATATACATAGGCAACCAATCGTGCTCTTGCTGCAATTGATGGTGTTATTGAAATGACAAAAGTTAAATACATGCACTATATAATCAGTCCAAAAACCATGTACTATATAAAATTAATTTGTATACTGATGTTTCAACTTGTGTCAGGACGGTGATATATATACTTTTATGTATAAAATAAAAATATTATCTTTCAAAATAAATGTAACTATAATAATATTTTAAAATTAATAGGATGAATCACAATTCTAAAAAAACTAGGACATACAATTGCAGTGGTCTTAACAAAAAAATTTTCAAATATAAATTTTAAAGCTAATTAATGTCTATGTAAAGTAGTTCTGGATCACCATATATGAAAGAAAAATTTACATCACTTTTTTTTCAAGTACCTCTTCTTCCAAATTTTATTCTAATTTTGTAGCACTAATATAATACTTTATTTTCCTTCCATAGCGTATCTTACAAATTTTATTCTAATTTGTAGCACATTAATGATTATATGAAAAATCGATTTATAATCCCAAGCTTTTTTATTTCTGTTCCACCAAAACACATCTATTTCTCTATTATTAACTCTCTTTTTACCCAAACAAGTCGCTAGTTGATCGTACAGACGTAAAGACCGGAAAACCAAAAAGCGCGTTACGAATGTGAACATGCAAAGGTTACATTCACTAACTTAATTCCTTATGGATCAAATTATTTTTATTTGTTTCTCAAATCAAAAAACTCAATTGACCCCAAATAACTTTTTAAAGCTATAAAAGGGCATTTTCAGCACCCCTCAATCAAACTGTGGCCATGGCATCCCCATTTACCAACTTTTGCCTAACAATTATCTTCAAAGTAATTGCCACTTTATTAGCCAATTAAAAAATCATCATAAAAAAATTGTTTTTCAGTTTATTAAACCTATCACTGTTAATAAAAATGTTACTTTTTATTAATTTTTTCAGAAAAAATACAAAAAAAACATCATTTCTGCCTCACTTTCTATTTCCTTTGATGTTAGGATTATAATAAAAAAAACGATGATCTTATGTCCTGTGAAATTTGGTGTTGAAGAAATTTTGAATATATTGATAAAACACAATTTTTTTTTTTTTTTGGTTCATTAGGAACTTAGCCAAAAAGCTAATATGAATGTATTTTATACAAAAATTGACGTAAATCCAAATTTGTGTTTGGAAAGAATTAGAGACCTATTTAACGTTGTTTTTAAAGAATCTTGTTTATAAACATATTTTGTTATAATTAAAATTTATTTGAATTGTTGAACTATTTGCATAAATTCTATGTTGGGTTATAAACTAACGGTAGTAGTTTTTTTAAGTATTACGTTTTATTTTCTCTTGTTTAATATGTTTATTAAATTAAAATTAAATATCTTTAGATACATGAATTATATATAATGAACAAATTAAATTATGATTTAAGAATATTTTTAGTTTTTAACACTTTTATAAAAAATATTAAAATTTAGTTGAGAGAATGATATAAAAGAAGAAAGATCAATGGAAGGACCGATATGAAAATTAAGTAGAGATACATAGATAAATTTATTAAAGTTTGAGAAATGAGAAGAAAATTTTAGATAAATAGAGCTTAAATGCTTATGTAATGGAAACCGAATAAAAAAATATAGATACATTTTAATTAAAAGAATGGGTGGAATAAAACATTCATATTTATTCTAATTTATTATATAATATATGTATTATATATTTTAAGTGAGGTTTTTGATAACTCTTATTTAGCCTAAATCAAAATTATCCTCGTATTATAAAAAAAATATTTATAACTTTTCTCTCCATCATATTCAAGATCAGAATTAAATATTAACAATTTATTATTTAGTAAAAACGTTGATAATAATCGTGGTTATAAAGAGTATTTAATTTTTATTATGTTTTATTTTTTCAATAAAGTTATTTGACACTCTTTAATTAGAGAGAAAGTTATTTAATACTCTTTAATTAGGGAGTGAGCCACTTGTAGACCACACAATAATGGGCTCGTGTCATTGAATTATGACTTTTGAGAGGGTTATTTTTCGAATCCCAATTATATTTTTAGGTCCAAAATACACCTCTGGCCCATATGGGACACGAACCCCAATCATATTTTTAGGCCCAAAATACACCTCTGGCCCATATGGGACACGAGCCTCCAACCTTGAGACGCATAGGATACATAGTAGCTCTCATCCTTTCGAATATCGAATGACTTCCTTCTTGTCTCGATACATAAGATACATAATAGCTCTCATCCCTTCGAATATCGAATGACTTCCTTCTCGTCTCGATACATCCTCTATAGGGTGATGTTGAGAGGACGTCGCTCTTCTGCTCTCTTTCACTTATTATTTCTTTTGCTTCTATGTGCGTGGTTGCTCGTTGGCGCACTTCTTGCTCATTGGCGCACTTCAATCATAGTCTATACTTCTATATGTCTGGTTGCTTGTTGGCACACTTCTTGCTCGTTGGCGCACTTCAACCATAGTCTCGACTTTTTCTCGGAGGACGGACTCACTGAAAGGATTTGCTCGAAGTCCCTTCACAAAAGCATCAATAAACATGTCCTCATTTGAGAAGTTTATTTTGACCATGTGTCACAAAATCGGTTGAGATAGCCCCAAAACGGTTCTCCCTCCTGTTGACTTATATCGTATAAGTCATTTAGCTTTGGGAGCTTCACATGGTTGGCTAGGAATAATTGGGAGAAAGTTTGAAATGAGTTTATAGTACCATAAGAGATTTCACTAAACCATTGTAAAACAGCTTTTGTGAAAACACCCACAAACATTTTGCATCAGACTGACGTTAGAGCCCCTGAGAAAAGCATTTGGGCTCTAAAAGCTTTAAAATGTGCTTCGGGATCTCCTGATTCCGAATAATGGGTCATCTTCGGGACCATGAAATATGGAGGTACCTATTTCGTCATGATTGCCTATGTAAAGGGTTGTGGGTCAGCACTAACTGGGGATATTCGTAAGGGTCCCAAGATAGGGTTTGTATTTTGCCCTCTCAAGGCTTGTTGTAGTTTCTTGTTTGCCTTCTACAACTCTTCATAGGCCTTTAAAGCCTCTTCCATCTTATGAGGTGCCTTGTCTACCTCTTCTCTCAATTATTTTTGTTCAATATGGGCCTTCTTCCTTTGTCTCTTAGCCTCTTTACTCTATCTCTCCCTGTCAGCTCTCAGATCTTTCAAGAGTTGCTTTATGAGTTATTCGTTACAGCTTATAATAGGGAGAATTTGCTGGAAAGTTGAGAATTCTCATTTCCTTCATTGGGTTGGGTTGTCTATTGTTTTTAATTTTTTTGGATAGTGTGTTGGTTAGTGTTTCAAGAAAATACTATGGGAATAGGAATGATTTACCTACTTTATGATGAGCATCAATTTATCAATTTATTTTGGCCACTGAGATTTTTGATAACCCTTTAGTTAGCTAAAGTAGAAGTTTTGGCTCCATTTGTCAATCAATTAATTACTACTTTGATTTTAATTTTTATGTTGAAATCTTGTTAATTTATGTCTTAGTTATTTATTATTTATTTTCTAGTAAGTCTGATCTTTGTGTGCTCGTCGGCAGGTTATTAAAAGTTGGAATTGAATTTAAAAGTATATGAAACAATTAAAATCAGTCAAGACAAAGAAAAAATTATTAAGAAAAAGTTATTAGTATAAAATGAATAAATAGATAAACGTTTTCCACATTTGTCTTTATTTCTTTGAATTGTGGCTAACCTTCTGTGGACCTATGAAATTATATGTAATTTTGTTGAGTTGGGAAGTATAGTCTTTTTCACTCACCTTCTCCACATTTTGCATTTCCATGATTTTGTATTCATAATAAAGTGTAAATTTAATTTTGAAAACGGTGTAACTCATCAGATTAATTTTTACTCATTTTTTTATACTTTTCAACTTGCCTTTTACTTCTAATTTATATCTTTTATGTAGTGTTATTTTTTTTTCCTTTCTAAGCCAAACATAGCATTACATATTCTAAAACTGAAAAGATTCTATCATGTGAGGAAACAAAAAGTGGAAAATACTGTGTAACGATGTTCTCAATTTATTCTATCAGTCCTAATATATTATACATTAATAAACTTTTTTAAAAGGTTAGTGTCTCATTCAATAGAAATGTCATAATCAAGCACACGTACAAAATATATATAAAGAAAAAAGAAAAAAAAAAACTTGTACAAAGTCAATGCACCATAGGACACTACATCACCAAATAGCTCCTATTAAGTAATGCAAGACATATTACTAATTACACAAAGCCAACAAGGTAACATGTTTGTTTGGATCAACCTTTGTAAAATTGATTTAAAAAAAATTAAAACAAAATCATTTATGTTGGTTTTATATTTCAAATAGTTTAGTATAAAGAGCCCTTTTTTTCACTTCACGTGTAGTAACCATGGAAGGTTTCTTTTACGCACATCATGACCTAACAAAGCTTTCAAGCCAATCCTTACTCAAATGAGCTTTTATTTAATGATCTTGCTCACATTTTTTATCCTTAATCAAAGGTGGTGATATTTCATTAACAAAAGATCTACTACATAAAAAATATGAAAATACTTTTCCTTCTTTTAAAAGAATAAAAATATCTTCCCTCCATTTCTAATTTTAAATAATTAAATTAATATTATTTTAACAAAAGTGATTTTATTATTTAAATTAGTTTTTTCTATATTTAACAAATTTTGACTATATTACCATTGTTTAAATACTTATATTGTATTTGTTTTTAATGATTTCCTGTTCATGTTGAGAATATACACATTCCTCCGTCAAGCCAAAAGAATAATTGAGAAAACCATGTCACATACATTATAATAACAAAAGTATTCTTACTTTTGTTGTACAATTTCTTAGACATAAAGATAAGAAAATAATTTAACCAATGATATTACGACTCGTGAAGATCATATGTGTTAAAAAATGTGAAAGTCAAATAAAAAATAATCATTATGCACGATAAATAATAGATTTTACATTTCATACATGATTGATTGTGATAATGGATTATATCATGTTATAACATAATCAATTATGATTATAAAATATAACATAATATACTGATAATAAACAATAATATTAAAAATAATAACAACAAAAAATAATTTATAAAATAATCATAAATAATAATTATAATAATAAAATTATAAAATAATAATAATAATAAAATTTTTAAAACAATAATTAAAATATATTTTAAAAATAATAATCTAAAATAAATTTATTAAATAATAATGTCAATGATTAATATTTTTTACAAATAGTTTATTATATTTTATTTTAAATTAATTTTATATATAAGGATAGAATTGTAATCTTACAATTTTATCAATCAATCACATCCCATCACAAAAATCAACACACTCTTAATGCAACACCACCTCATTTTTCATTTCTCTCACCTCAAATCCATCATTTCTTTTTACTCAAATAGACTCTTAATGTAATATTTGTGAATAAGATCAGGCATCATGTTTAATACATATTTCTTATGTTTAAAATATATTTGTTCAGTTACTAATATTCATAAATATTTTTATTATAAATCTTAACTACAAAAATTTAAAAATTTATTGTTTAAAATATAAACTAAAAAAACTTAAAGTATAATTCAAATAAAATTGAATCACAAAATATTATTTATATTTTAATTATAGGGGTTTTTTATTATTTTTTAGACTAGCCTGAATATAAATTGTCTTCATGAGAACCATCTTGTTTTATAATATCATCATCATTCCAAACAATCACCTTCCAACATTAAATTTTAACTGACTGAATATTAGAATGTTAGTCATTTAATTTTACCTAAGTTGTTGTTGTTGGTAATATTTGATATATACGCTAATTATGGTTATCATTGGTGTAGTGGGTTACTGTGCCCCCTGTTTTTGTGTAATAGGGCTTGAATTAAGGTCATTAGGCTTATGTCGCCCCATTTAGGCTATATAAGCACAACCTCTATTTACACTCTCTTTTACTAAGGACACTCCTGGCCTACAAAAGGACACAAGCTCCATAGCCTTAAGCCGAATAGGCGAAAAGGCTTTACAATGCTCTTGTTATATTCGGCGTACCAGTGACACTATATGAGCCTCCTTACAGGTGACATATTCAATTAACCACATTCAAGTACTGGATATCAACTAATGGTTGTTTTAACGAATACATGCACAACTGGACATTCAAATGTTAGTTATCAAGAATATTTTTATGTATGATTAATTACAATACTAACAGATATATACTTGGGTTTGATTTTAATGATCTTAACAATTTATTATTATTGTTTAACTGGTGAAGTTATTAGATCCACATTTCTTGTGAAATAGGGTTAACCCTTAAATAAAGGGCTAGTAGGTCCATACTACTTGACCCATCTTTGGATAAAATAATCATACTTCACACCTTTCTTTTCACTAAACACATCCCATGCCCAAGAGAGGACACAAGTCTCTAGCCTTGAGTCGAATAGGCAAAAAAGTTTTTTTACACACTAAACACATAAAAATTACAGTTTCCTTTCAATTTGAGAATCGTTCAATTGTCACATCTTTGCATAATCTCGACATAGTAATATTTTATCCAATGCGTAGTCAGGAATTTAATCTTCATCATGCGCATAGCTAGGAATCTCCACTCAACGCAATTTTCATTTGACACATTTTCATCCAGCTAGTAGATCCAACGCATAGTCGTGAATTCCATTCAATGTGTAGTCGATAATGATAATGTTTAGCTCTTTCAAGTGTTGTGGTGTTATGATGCTTGTACATTAATTTTGAATGAGCTAATGTTGATGGTTTAACACGAGTACCTAGAATAGGTGGCAAGGATAATGAATGTATTGGAATTTTGATATTGTTTACCTGTTATGACAATTTTAATTTAACAAGCATGAACAACAGAGATGAAGGACACAAGTAGACATTGTGCGCTTGTAGTTTGTGATTTGAAATATTTGAATTTTTAGAGCTTAAGGTTTTTTATTTCTTATTATTTATACTTTGTGGAGGTTAGAAAAGTTTCATGGTGGGTGCCAATTTATTTTAGCCACATATTTTTTTATCGCTCTTTAAACTAATTCAAATAAAAATTATTATATAAGAATCATCTTATTTCATAATATCATTATCATTCCAAACAACCACCTTTCAATACTGAATATTAAATGATTATAACTTAAAGGATGAGTATCAAAATGAATATTAGAATGTTACTTATTTACTTTTACTGTAAATTATTATTCATAATATTTGATATATATATATGGTTGGTTTTGATAATAATAACTAATTATAGTTTTTGTAGTGAACTACTATACCCCTACTTTTGTACAATAAGACTTCAATAGAAAAAAAAGGTAATTAGACTAATGTACTCATTACCCATTTAAGTCCGACACATAACCTCTATTTACACTTTTTTTTATAAATTAGAGGACAACTTCAAGTAAAACATTAAGAGAAATTAAATAAGTTCCTCCAATAAATTTAAATAAAATTAATGTATTTTAAAAACTTTAATTACACAAGGTTAAATAAAAATATATATAAAATGAAATATGGAGAAATATTATATTTTTTAATTTAAATTTGAAAACAATTTTAAAACTGTTTTTTACCACCTAACATCTTTAGGAGATGATAAAAAATATTACTTAAGGTAAGAGTAAACAAATGAAGAAAATCCATTTACGATTATCCTAAAAAAAATTGCTATTTTGGTAAATATTAAAATCGTAACTCAAAGTTAGATTACAAGATCCAAAACAAAAATAAAGAATAAAATAAACACACAACCGTTTATAGTGATACACCTTGACTAGTTAAATATTATTCAATAACAATTAGGTTTGACTGGACAACAAAATCACATGAGTATTTTTAGGGCTACTCTGACAACATGAATATTCTATGCAATAAATTCTCGGAGATCTATCACTAATATTTTTTTATGAACTTCTTGCAATCACAATGTTAAATTGTTTTACCAAGCAAGTTACTCTCATCTTACACACATCAACAAGTATTTTACTAAAATATATTATATAGCTAACTATATATAATTAGATATATTAATAAAAATTGAAAATGTAAATAATAATTGCTGTGTTTTTAGAGGGTTTACACACTCACACACATATATATATATATATTAAATTCTATCATTAACTCTCTACGGGAGATGCTACAAGTGTGTTATTTACACCTTCTAAGTAGAGATGAGTATTTTGGTAAAAGTTTAAGGATTACTCTTGTAATTCTTAATTTATATGGGAGTGATTTTGAATTTTTGATAAATTTTTAATGAGATTTTTATATTTATTTCAGAGAAGTTGAAGATTAAACACATTTTACTTGTAAATTTTATAGGCGTTTCCAAGTTTAATTTAACAACCTTTCTTATTTTTTGTTAATTGTACCTTCTTTAATAAAATATATAAGTTATTGATAAGTAAATGAATATTAAAAATTATTAATGTATTTTTTGTGGGTGGTAAACTACTTATTTAAGTGATTCTAATTCTAATTAATATTAATGAGATCTTTGATACTTAAAGGATTTAAGTAATAAAAAAATTATCTAACAAATTTAAATATATATATATATATATATATATATATATATATATATATATATATATATTTTTTATTTATATATATATGAATGTGTATATATATTTTATATATATAAAAAGAAAATAAAA
>Ga0099825_1005267_pt1 | contig 16645 bp, 6 predicted proteins | sample SiratroredBW_FD_76838 | JGI IMG/M metagenome (GOLD analysis project Ga0099825, IMG submission 76838) | Root nodule microbial communities of legume samples collected from California, USA - Siratro red BW | ecosystem: Host-associated > Plants > Roots > Nodule | place: USA: California | collected...
CTCTTCACACACACACAAACATAAACCCAAATAAAACTAAACTAAAACCCCAAAAACAAAAAAAAACAAAAAAAAAAAACATAGTGAAAAGATAAATGAGATAAACATGATGAAAGAGCAAGCAGACACTCTAAAAACAATTCATGGCTGAACCCTTGAGAATATGAGGGCACATAGTGTATCTTTGCCTCTACAACATACAACAACTTTTGAGGTTTAATTTTATGAAAGAACTCTTATAGTTATCTCTCTGTAACAGAGCAACATTTGTTATATTGCAATAAGTGTGTGTGACGTGATTAAACAAATAAGAAGTGAGGTGAACGTTTGGTTAAAAATATGAGGGAGCGTTAGTTTCATCTGAGAATACCTCAGAAGAAGGAGAGTGCAATTTTCCCAGAGGAATTGCAACTAACGAACCTCTATAACAATGACGATTTATCACAACGAAGATACGCCGACACAATGAAGGCAGCTATACAGTTTCACGGCGGAGACGGCGGCTGAGTGAAAGTGAAGGCACTCTCTCTGAGTTTGAAGAATTTGTCTAGGTTTCTCTGTGGAATAACATAACGGCAAAATAAGGGAATTTTCCTTATGAATTTTTTACAGTGTTTATATTTCTTTTAATATTTCTAAAATATCTATTTCTTTCTTTATCTTTATAATAATTGGTTTGTTTTAAACCGGCCTCTATAAGAAAATATTTTTTTATGGAACCTATTTAAGAAAAAAATTGTTAGAAACTAAAATAAATTCGTTTTTTTCAAATTCTCGTTATGTAGTCTTTAATTTCATCAATAATGACGATTTTAAAACAACCAAAAGTACTACAAATTTTAAAGATAAAAAAAGGTAAACATTTTATCTTTATAAGAATTAAAAATATATTTTATTCGTATATTATTTACGTATTATAAGATTAAAAATACTAAAATTAAAAAATAAAATATTAAAAAATTACACAGGTTAAATAAAAAATTTGGATATAAAAACAAATACAATTATATTTGAAGATTAAAAATAGATTTAAATATCATTTTTATTTTAAGAAAGAAAGATTACTACTATAATTTCTAATATTTAATTGAAAAAATGATACATTATAAATTGAAAGACGAGTTATGACTAACTTACTCTAATTACTAAATGATGTCATTCTTTGCGTAATTATGTACAGAAGGTAAAAGTAATTTTGTGATCTAAGATTAGTTAGTAAAACAAGAGATAAGAAGTTAAGAAAGGTTGGACAAAAGCTGGGAAAAGATAACAATGTAGAAAGAAATAAAGAAAAAAAGGATCAGATCCGAGTGAAGGAAAGGTTAAATGTCACAAACGATTGACGTTTGATAAGCCCTTCTTGATAAGATCAGATGATTCAAGATAGAACCCTAACAGCTTCTGTAAAGAAAGACAACCAAAAGTTATTTTTCATTCCGACCAAATGATTTATATAAGTCTGTTCTCAAGTACTAAAAACATACAAAAAAGATAAATAAATTATCAAAATTATAAACCTAAATAAAATGTCTTTGTGGTTATAAACCTAAATTATCCATGAACATTTTATGATCACTATTATTATTTATTTATTTTTAATTGTCTAAGTAACTATTGACCTTCAATTATTAGTGCATTTTGAATCATGATGGCCTCTAAGTCTCTTTATTTGCACCTTCAAATATTGTTCCACTACTACTATAAAAAAAAAGTTATTTAGAAACCAATTTTTAGTTACCAAATGAAATAGTTATTAATTGTGACCAAAATAATCACCAAGTTAAATTTTGGTTGCTAAATAACTACAAAATAGAAGTAATGGTTGAATTTAGTGACCAATTAAGTCAAATAATTGGTATTTAACATTAGATATCAAAGTTTGAGTGACATATGCCATTAGATTCTAAATTAATATCACAATCAGTAACCATTTCATTTGGTAGTTAAATATTAGTCTTTAAATAGCTTTTTTCTTGTATTATATCTTCTTAACCTTTGCTCTAGTTATAGGACCTCCCAATCCTTGCAAAGATTCTTGAATTGGAGTTTTAACTTTAGCCTGGATGTCCTCATCACATACCCACTTATACGAGGTCTCCAACATATTCCCTCTTGATTCTCTGTTCTGAATAAGGTGCCAAAGCGGTATCCTCCTATCCGACCTATCTTGTCACTAATCCTTTCAACATGGCATTAAGAGTCTAACAAGAAGGGATCTCAACTTATCCAATGGACCCATAAGAGTGATTTTTTAAAAAAATTGAATACAATTTTCAGTTGGTGTTTTCTCACTAGTGTTTTTCCAACTAATAATGTTTACCAACAACATTTTCTTGGCAAGTTTCTTTTTCCTTTTTCTCCAATGAACTTTATTTGACAGGCGACCACTACCGCTGACATTGCCTTGTAGTGCAAAGACCATTTTTGCTTTCTAACAACCGATGTGCTATGTGAGCATCTTTTCTTGTTTCATGACAACCAACATGTCCTATATCAAAGATGTATTCTTGTACCTGCTGACCATGAGGAAGCTCTCAATCACCTAAAGTCGAAAAAAGATGAGGAGGGGTTGTATATAATTGAGAAGAACAACACTCTTGTTGACATACCTTCAAATAGAAAGGTAATTGTTGTATATGATGGTTCAATTAATAAAAATAAAGTAAAGTTTGTTGGGTATTTTGATATTGATTGGGGTGGTTCCTTAGAAGATATGAAGAGTACTTCAGGATATTGCAAAACTTAAAATCATTTGTTTATCAAGCCACTACCAGTCAACAAGTTTGAATTCACAAGAAAGAAGATTGAATTTTACAGTTCCAAAATCTAGGAGGAGTGATGGGAATTTGCTTTTGAAACTGCACATTGATTAATATGTCTTTAATTAGAATATTTGCTCTTAATTGTTAGATTTTAATTTGTAGGAGTTATTTCAGTGAGATATTTTTCTTTTCTGCAAGCATTATAAAATGTAAGCTATTGATGACTCAAAAAAAAAAAACAATAACAATATTTTCTTTTCATACATATTTTCTCTTATTCCTAAAATACAACATATTAAAGATATGATTTGAAAAGATGAAACATAATGAGTATCGATTGTCACTTTGACAGACAGAAAGTCATGTTGAGGAAATATGTATTAGCTTTGCCATTATTTACTTTGTTAGCTTCAACAACCACCTGAGTTTCATTTTACTGAGTCTCTCAAGGGGTCTTGTGTTGATGACATTTGTAACAAGTTTCATATGCTGAAACTTGAAGGAGAATGTTAGAAATATTATTCGATTTCACTAAATAAGAAGATATGATATGATTTGATAGGAAAATATCTTATCAAATATTTTCTATTATTAGATATTGATTATGTTCCTTATTATTACATCTTAATAATTAAAAATAAGAATAATCATGTGTACAATACATGAATTCATTATATTCATTCTTGGTTTGTCTCTTCTTAACATGGTAATAGAGCGATATAACCCTTTGTGACCTGATTTGTCACTAATCCTTTCAATAACTGTATTAAAATTTACTAACATTCTGACATTGATTCAAAATGAAACATTGAAATCCTTCAAGATTGAAATAGAAAATACCAATTGGTAGCTACATCTTATGAGCATAAAGCAACATAAAAGATATTATCAAAAAAACTAAATGAAGAAAAAGTTGACGCCAGATCAGAAACAGGGTTCATGCATCACAAAAACCAATGTAAAAAATAAACATGCAGATAAAAAGTTCAAGAGAAAAGGGATGAGGCTCACCTTAAGTTCACGGATTAATTTCCCTTGTGTGATTTCCCAGACTTTGATAGTACAATCCTGTGAACTGTAATAAAACAACACATTTTCGCTCCAAGCAGTGAATAGAATTACAGAATAATAATTAAGACATTAACTTAATCAAAACAAGGGAAATGCCCAACTACGGCCATCAGTAAACATTAGGATCAGTTGAGTTAAATTATTGAAAAAAAATCTCTAAGATAAAAACATGAGTTAAAATCATAAAATGAGAATTTAACCAACATGAGTTTATACTTCCAATCTAACAGGGGTATGCAGGAATATGTAAAGTTGTTAAAATTACTTTTATTAATTTTATATTCTCATTTTGAGTAGCTTTTTATAGAGATAGTAAAATTGCTAAAGAAAAGATTGATTGAGTTTAAAAGAATAAATAAAATAAATAAAAAAGTGTAAAGAATTATAAAATAGAAAAAATTGTAAACAAATATGGACACTAAAAAAATAATAAGGGTATTCTCTTTATTTATGGTATAGATAAAAATATGGATTAATAAAAAGTAAAACGATCTTATTAAATGATGTTACCAAAATAATTACAAAAGTTCAATCATCTTATATTAAAATAATAGTATAGATAAAAATATAGATTAATAAAAACGTCAAATATCTACTTATAAAAAATTGTGTCCTTTTATACAAAGATACATTCCGCATGTTTTCTATTTTTTTTATGACAAAAATACGGTTTTATTTTATATATTTTTTCCGTATTTTTTTTTTCTAATTCTCTGTTATCAATTTCCTGCAAAAAAACAATCCATCTTCTTATTTTTTTTTTTATAAATTAAATACTTTTAAGTTTCATTTTATTGTCCGCATATTTTCTCTGTCATTTGTCTACTCCGCATACATCAAATAAACTGATTATTTTTTTGAAGTGAAAATAAAAAAGCGAAAGTCACTGAAGTAAAAAAAAAATAAAAATAGTCTGGTGTCGTTTTGAGTTAGGGTTGTGAATTGGGTGATCTCTTTGTTCTGACAGCAGAACATTCAACAGTGGCTGTAGAACTGGAGTGCGCGCGATTAATTACTATGCTCTCAATGCACGGATTAAGCACAATTTGAGGTACTAGCTTGCTTTATGTTAGCCGAAACCGTTTCAATTTTATGAGAATACGTTTTATGTTAATTTCGTACAGTTTGATGTATCTGTTCTAGGGAAAGAAAATTTAGACTCTGTTTCCCTCTTCTTGTTCTTGCGTATGAATTTGTGTTTCTTATAATTTTTGTCTAAGCAGGGAAGAATGCAAGTTGTGCATGTTATGGCCCTGCGCACATCCATGATGATTTATGAGCAATGGGAAAATGTTTGATTGAAGGCGCTTTAACGAAGTTGAATCCTTCCCGGTGCTGGAATTGATAGCACATTGTCCAATATGGCTTTTCAGTCACTCTTTTCAAAGTATAAAACCTTACCCTCTTTCTTTTGCACCCTTGTCCAACACAAACTCAATTACCACCACATTCATTCTTTCCCAAACCCACAAGTCTCAGTGCCATTATTACCAGACCTTGTCAATGAGATATCCCGTCTACTCAGTGACCACCGATACCCTCACCATGATCTAGAACTCTCTCTCAAGCCATTTTCACCACAAATATCCGCTAATTTGGTTGAACAGGTCCTCAAAAGGTGCAAGAATCTTGGCCTCTCGGCCCACAGATTCTTTCTTTGGGCTCAATCAATTCCAGGTTTTCAGCACAGTGATCTGAGCTTCCGCATTTTGGTGGAAATCTTGGGAAGTTGCAAACAGTTTGCCATACTATGGGATTTTCTAATACAAATGAGAGACTCTCGTTCGTATGTAATCGACAGTGAGATTTTCTGGCTCATTTTCAAGGCATATAGTCGGGCTAATTTACCAGATGGTGCAATTCGGTCATTCAATAGAATGGATGAGTTTGGAGTTGTGCCAACTGTTCATGATTTTGATAAGCTGTTGTACTTTTTATGCAAAAGGAAGCATCTCAAGCAGGCTCAACAATTTTTTGACAAAGCTAAGAATCGTTTCTCTTTATCTGCTAAAACTTACAGCATTTTGATAAGTGGATGGGGTGAGATTGGTGATTCAGATAAAGCCCGTGAGCTGTACGAAGCAATGCTTGAACAAGGATGTCCATTGGATTTGCTTGCATATAATAATTTGTTAGGCGCTCTTTGCAAAAGTGGTTGTGTGGATGAAGCTAAGAAGGTTTTTCATGACATGTCAAAAATAGTTGAGCCAGATGCTTTTACGTATTCAATATTCATTCACTTTTATTGCAATGCAAATAATGTGCAATCAGCTTTCAGGGTTCTTGATAAAATGAGAAGGTACAACCTTTTGCCTAATGTGTTTACATACAATTGTATTATAAAACGACTTTGTAAGAATGAACTTGTGGAAGAAGCTTATCATTTGTTGGATGAAATGATTTCAAGAGGAGTTAAACCAGACATTTGGAGCTATAATGCAATACAAGCTTACCATTGTGATCATTGTGAGGTCAATAGGGCCCTGAGGTTAATGTTTAGGATGGAAAAAGATAACTGTCTTCCTGATCGCCATACATATAACATGGTCCTCAAATTGTTGATCAGGATAGGAAGGTTTGATAAGGTAACTGAAGTTTGGGAGAACATGGTGGACAAAAACTTTTTTCCGTCTGTCTCAACATATTCTGTCTTGATTCATGGTTTTTGTAAGAAGAAAGGAAAGCTAGAGGAGGCATGTAAGTATTTTGAAATGATGATTGATGAAGGAATACCACCTTATGTTACTACCATTGAGCTACTGAGGAATCGACTATTGGGTTTAGGGCTTTTAGATCACATTGAAATACTGGTTGATAAAATGAGCCAGAGCAGTTCCCATGCAATTCAAGAATTGGCAAATATTATGATTGGTAATAGAGCAGCTCATAATACTTTGAGACGTGATGAGACTGACATAGAAAGTGACTGAGGAAGTGGCTATTTGTTTCTCCTAATACTTTCTCATTATTCTATTTTGACAAATATGTGGAGGAAACCATTTCATTACTGCGGGCACATAATCGAGATTTTAAATGTGTGGCCATTGGTTAACTGATGCATTTTGAGGTTCTAACTATTATTATAATTCTTCAATGTAGCTTGTATGAATATTTCAGATGCAAGGTAATCTAAACTTTAAATCCTTGGAAGTTTTACACGGAGCACCTCCGTTTCTGTATCATGAAGAAATGATTGCCAGTTCGGTTCATTCATTAAGGCAGAGATTATGAATTTCATAGCTCTAGTCATTGGGTGTGGTGAGATTTAGCATTATGCATGTACGGTTATATGTGGGTTGTTCGTGCATGTGAATTTTGTGAACTTTTTGTTTCCTATAATGTTATGGATGAGAAGCTGCTCCAGCATTTGGATGCTACCAAACAGGCGCTGATATTTGTATAAAATAGACATCTAAAGGATAAGAGGAAAGGCAAAGGTGTATGTAGCTGATCAAATGGAAGGGGAACAAACATGCATTAAGATTTAAGATACTCTACAGCATGGGATATGATTGAAGAAAATTATTACTATAACTTGGGATATGCCTCCTCTTCCTCCTCTTAAGGTTTTTTATTTCTTTATTCTCTGCATGATTTTTTTTCCCCTTGCATTTTAGCACTGAATTCATGAATGATCCTTACCTTCTTTGCATAAGTGGCCTTGTGTGTTCTTAATTCAATGTTATTTGAATTGATTAATGTGCGTAGGAATGATAAAGCTCGGTGGGTTTCAACGATAAGCCTTATTTGTTCTAAAAAATAAATTAAATTAAATTCAGGTTTCATGTTGAAACAGGTACACTGTGTGGATTTTTAAGTATAATGAGGTTACCGAGTATGCATTTGTTGTTATCTTGGTTTGTACCTTAGCCGATGGAAACACTTTGCTTGAGTTTTGAAATGTTAATTTGTGAGGGGTTGCAGTTGCATCTTCTTCCTACCACCCAGGAGGTTGAAAATGACGAAATATATGGTTCCACATCATGCTTATCCATCTGTGTTTTATCGGGGGGAATAACTCGCAATTAATGGATCACTCCTGGAAGCCTGATGACAAAGACGGGGTCACTATATTTTTGCTATTGGCGAAAATTTAACACTTAGATAACGGTGATTCATCTTCATTTGAAGTTTATCGGGAGCAATGTGATGTTTATTAGACTCCCTCCCCTGTTTACTCTATTCAGAATGGTTGCATTGCATGAGTATGAATGGTTGTTTTCAACAACTGAATGTGTTTTAGTTTGGATTAGTTTGTCTGACATGTTTGCATAGCTGCATTAGTTACATGCTTATTTTATGAATGCAATTCTTCTTAAAATTGTTTTCTTTGTTGTTTTTGCAGACAAAATTCTTAGTAAATGGGTGAAGGGACGTAACGATTGGTTTCCAATAATTTTATTTCAATATTCACATTTCTAGATCTATTACATTAATATGTATTTTTAGAGCGTTGGCCTAATGCGGTTGACTAAAACTATGCAGGAGCTTTTGGGCAAGTGTTGGAATGTTTTGCTTATGAAAAGAAATTCATTGTGGCAACTAAAACAGTTTGCTCCATAAATTAGTACTGTGAGGCTGCATGACCGAAATCCATGTCTTGCTGAGGCTAGCCAGATATGATGTTGATGGTGCACGTTTTTTCAGTATTGTTGTAAATGCTAAAAGAGATTGAGGTATAAGTTGGTTTCATTTTTTGAAGATGTGTACAAATACGGAGTTGGGTTGACTGTTGTTAACATATTTGTATTTAAGTATTTATTGATATTTGTAATTTGATTAAGTGACAAGTATGTCTATTCAATCATGCTTAAATATTGTGAGTTAAAAAAATTTGTGGATGGATTTAAATGGTTTCAATAGTTACTTGAGAAAAGCTGCTAAAAAATTGTATTTGAGAAGGTTGGACCAAGATTATGCGATTTTCTCCACGAAAACAGCTGTCATTCTTGTCGGATTGATATTGTTCGGGAGTTTGGCAGACAACTTCTGGAGTTTTTAGCATGTGTACGTATCTTGTACCGACTGCTAAATTATCCTTTACGCTGGCCTCTTCGATTACATTCATTTTTTGGGTTTATTAAAATTGTCATCTCTCTCTTCCTATCCTTGATGCAGGGCGGACTCATGTCCAATTCGTTTGATCCTTGCAAGCAGTTCCATTCTTGTTATCGTAAGCCTTCTTGTTGTAAGCTAATTTTCCTTTAGTTCTTTTGTGCTCGTCTTACCTTATTTTTCATCTTTCTCTTTCACGTAAGTCTTGATAAAACCGCATCGAATGCTACAATAGCTTCGCCTTCAAGTCATCCGTGTGAGACTACAAAATTGATTGCAACGAGAGCTTACTTGATTGATTGTTCATACATAAGTATGTGACTATGGACTGATTGTCCTTTTTTAAGTTAAGGTCTGAAGTGGAAGCTTTCAAGCCCCTCAAAAGAGCCCACCAAGAGAATGATAACCATAAAAAATTCTAAGCCTATATAGTTGATGGCCTCCTTAAAAGATGTTCAACGGTCTTTACCCAATGGAACTTAACTTAAAAGCTTTCTAAATGCTTTACCTAGACCCACAGTTCACTCACATGAAGTCGTCTTACCGTGGAGTCCACAGAGAAAACGATTTCGTATAATATAATGAAATTGTTTGTGGATATGAAATTCTTTCAATTTTGTTGGTGGACGGGAATCCACAAATGCATGCAGACAACTCTGCAAATGCTGGAGGTGTGGCTCACCTAAATGTTCAGAAACATTCTTGAATCAAAAACTACAACAAATGTATGGTCTTCTATTCCTTATTTTTACATAATCATCTGACGAAAGCGTGGTCAAATCGAGATTTCTATTTTGAACAGACCATCAAGACGCTAAGCTGGCAAAAGAGCTTTGAGAGAGGATAAAATGTGAATCAATAATGAATGCGCCTAGGTTACGATTCTGAAGAGACGTAGTTCCCGACCTCCCCTCTTTCGTTTGCTTCATATTCATGGAAGATGGGGTAAGGACGAGTGAAGGAAGCACATCAATGATGATTGATTTTCTGAGACTTTCGCACAAAAACAAAGATCAAAAACCCAAGACCAAAGTGTTTTCGTGTTATTAGCGTCTAGGTTGAAAAATTTGTAGCTAAGGTCCATGCACACTTGTTCAATGCGCTCACGTAAAACACATTAACTGAACTAAAGCAAGATTAGGGTTTGATTTTTAAGACGACACAGACTTAAGGAAAATGTTTGCTTCAAAGCTAGAAAGGCTTAATAAGCGCATCTCCAGTACACCAAGCTTACACTTTTTTTTCTTCATTTTCAGCGTATTTTTACGAACTTTATTATTTATTATATTTTCATAAGTAGTGAAGATTTACAACGAGGGCTTTTCCCATGCCATACATGCAAACATAAAAAAGGAAAACTAAACAAAGATAGTTAGCATAGATGGGAGTCTATCTCCAGTAAGCATCCAGAGTAGATATCAACTAAAAAAGACAAAGAACATCATACATTAAAACACACTACTTCCGTCTACAAACACTTATTTCAATTTTTTAAAAAGAGTCGACAGACCCTTTATGAAGCTGACACACACGTAGACAAACCAGCCATACAACTAAACACAACACTACAATAAAGTAAACAAACAACATATTAAGTTAAAAGAAAAAGAAAAGCAAAAACAAAGGACTTAGCTATTTCCCCTTAGTCTCCCGCAGATAATGGAGGCCACCTTGATGAGCAGCAATTTACACTCTCGGGTTAAAACCCTCATTCGTTCTTCTAGAGTGAAAATGTGATTTCGAAGCCTGTATCCACTTTACCAGGACCTCCTCCTCGACAAGAGGCATGTGCTCCCAGAAGACAGCCAGGGTTTGCTCCTACTGGAGCTTTGCATTCTCTACATTAAGAATTTGCTCAATTTGAAAAAGCATTAAAGTGGTAATTGGTGGATCTGTATCTCCCCTTGCTTTGCCAAATATAGAAACTTCTATTTATAGACGTGGGAAGCTCTAAGTGAAGAAAAAGAGTCTTTCGCTTTTCGCAAGTATCGTCACGTGGTGTAATCCCGAAAACTCTTTCAAAAATAGAACACAATAATATAGCATCAAAGAGAGTACCTGCCTTTATAATATAATAAGAGAGGCTCCATGCGTCCTTTCTTCATAGATGGAGCAATTCTCACTCAACAGCTTAAAAGCCGATTAGTACAAACCCACATGATCCGTATTCGCTTACGTACCACACATGCTTCATGGTACACTTCTTAGTCCTATTTCACTGGCTTATTTGTATCCAGCTACATGATGATACTCCACTCGGCCAATCCTCACTTGACAGCCCTCCGTCCTAGCCTAGACGATTGAAGTAAAGTCTCTGCCTCTATCACTTGATAGAAAGGATTAGATACTTTTCCCTACTTTTGACAACAAAATGAATTATATTATTCAAATAAGTAAGGTAAACTTGTTTTTGCTAATTACACTCGGATAGCGACCTGAGCAGTCTTGGAGTGGGAATAAAATAATTAAATGGACTAGACTTAGCTTTGTTTAGAAAGTTAGGACAATGTGGCATTTCCGGCCTAGGACTAGAAGTGGATTTGAATGCTAACATCGAGTTAACCTTCATTCCAATAGAAAGGGAAAATGAGCATAAGCATATTTAGTGTGCCATCCCTCAGGGCAAATTCGTGTTCATCACAGGCTCTGCTGGGATCGGTAAAATCCTATTGCTTGAGGAAATGGATTACTAAAAAAATGACCTATATGTGATTTTGTCATACAATAAGATCCAATTTTTTTGGACTCATTAGGTTTGGCTCATTACCTTGAGTGAGGTCAAATGTGTACACCTTTTGTTATGAAGATGTGATCTTATCTACCAATGAGTTTTGTTCTCAGTCCAACCCTCTCATCTTAGGGTAGGATATCCGAAAACCTTAAATCATGGGAACCTACCTTTTTTAGTGGACAACCTATGTTGGGACAACTAAGCCCACTATCTTACCTAATAGGGTCTCATCTTGTGTCGGGTTAAGGACACTTAGTGGAACCCCATTTCTTCGCTTTTAGTCTAGGGCTTAACTTTGCATTAGGCTTCAATATAGTTTGCTTTCCTCATTTGGATGAAACCTCTACTCTCCTAATTCAGTCTATAGGCTTTGGTTTAGGTTAAATCTCATATAATTTTAGCTTAGGTCCATCAATCAATCTCTCATAAACCCCTAAACGGAATCTATTAAGTTGAATCCATATAGGCCTTTCATTAGGCCCAAAATTCCTTGTAACACTCTAAGAGGATAGTCAAACATTCAAGAGAGTTCAACTTACATTGGGCTTTAGTTACTTCGTCTGACCTATTTTCAATAGTAAGAAGCCAAGTTCAAAGAATCCAAAATAGGATGGAGAACTTGGTCTTTGAATAACTCTAAATAAGAAGAATCACATAAAAAAATAAAAGCGAATTCTCGTGGTATATCAATCTCGTTAACATTCATCCATTTGAATATATTTTATAACTTGCCATTGTATCACTTTCAAGGTAAACAAACTAACCTCTCAAAACCTAAACTAAGGAAAGCATGGGCCTCTCTCTCAATCAGTTGAATTGGTAACGACATTGGCTATTGGCCATCCGTCCACAAATCATCTAAAAAAGTGAGTCGATTCTCTTACCAGATGTTGAATCACTTGTTCAATCCTTTCTCAAAAGAGATGCTCATCTGTTCTCGTTAGCTCAGTAGAATGGCAGGCGAAATCCGTCTCTCATTAAAGATATAAAATAGGCAGTCAGTAACTTCTTACTCGTGTAGTGAGAACAACTTTCTTTTCTTCATAGCCTCCTTTATTTAGATTTAGTTTAATCACAAGTTTAAGGCTGCAATAGATGTTTCTTTTCCTGGATAAACAATCTCAAATCGGTTTTTTTATTTAAGTAGATATGTGAAAATTTTCAGTTTTTTCAAGTCATTTGTCCCTGACATCTTATCTTGAGGTTGGAAGTGCAAGGCAACAATCATCTATAGCGGGCTAGCTCACAGAATCGATATCTGTATTTGTATAAATAGAAGAGATGTTTTTTCACTTTGTCTTTAAAGCTGGATCTATAATTGAAAGGCTGACAATTGCTTGTCTAGCTACTGAGCTTCCTGGTAGGCATCAGAAATTAGATTCTTATCAATTTCCACTTACTCATGAGTAAACGTAAAAACTTCTTCCCCTTCAAAATGCAATTCCAACTTGGCAAGATAATTAAAGGATGGATGGTATGTCTTTCTATCCATCCTGATTGTTGGATTGAAATTCAAATTTGAATGCGAGCAAGGTTAAAAACAATATATAGAATCTAATTCATCCTTTTATCAATCGAGAAAAAACATTCATCCAAATCTTTCTTTATTACTACTACATTACATAAACAACCACTTTCGCACAGAACTAGAGCTTTAAAAGCATTATGCTATGCTAACTACATTAATGAATTTCGAAACAGAAAGAAGTCAAAGGATAGGCCTTAACAAATCGAAAGAAGATAAAGGAACTACTTTTTTTCTTCTAGTCTTCCCTACTTGTCACCGAGTGTGATAGTCGGGACACAACCTCCGAAATGAGTTCGAGTTGCTCCTTCCGCAACACTTCTAGCCTTAGCTCAAAAATTCTTATGTTCGCTGCAGAAGTGTGAATGCGTTTGTCTGCTACAGCTAAATCTACCACACGAATATTGCTTAAAAATAAATGGAGAGTTCTCCAATGGTTTTTGAATCGCCTGTTGTATTTGACACATTTCTACATCAATTGCGGAAAGCCTGTTGGAAGTTGCAACATCCATAGCTATGCTATTACGAAATTTCTTTGATTTGAATGAATTTGATGAAGAAGACATTGACGGAGCCTCCATTTATAGAATGGTAGAGGAATCCCGCCATGCGTCACTAAATTGGATGGTAGGCACAATTCTTGCTAGCTCTGCATTACTTTTATGCAATTGAAGACTATCATGCTTGTTTAATGAAAAATTAGCAGGTTATGACTACCTTGCGGAGCAAACAAAATCTCCCCAAATCACACTGTCTGTATGAAAAAACAAACTTTGCACAACCAGCTTACGTGGAAAAGATTCGATATTCAATGCCAATAGTGTCATGACATCCATGTATTGAGTCCTCAAACGAGTCATGTTAAGACAACCCAAGCTAATACACATTGGCCCACAAGGTGCCCTAGTAGGGCCCGAATGAAAAACCCAAGTCTACATGAATCGTCAAATACAAGAAAGTCCCACAAACGAAGACTTGTGCCTGTCAAGCCTGCTTTTAGTGGCAGTTGGAAATGGCCAAGAAGCTAGGGAAAGTAAGTAGAAAGCAATAACACAATTCGAAAGCCTTGAAGGAAAGAGTTGATAACCTTTAAGTGATTAATAAAAAAGAAATCCCCCTACTAAGGTAGAGTTTGACTACCGATAAAGAACCCTCCGTTTGGAAGACTCCTAAATTTCGAAAAGACAAGATAAAAGGTATCCTAAAACGTATAGCTCCATCGCAAGCAATAACTATATAAAATTTATTATCTCACTATGTCTCTACCTTATTTATAAGCTTACCTCGTCCCACCAAGAAAAGGAGTAAAAGTGAGAGATAACTAGCAAGGAATAGGAAGTAGGGGTCACTGGGGCGGCAGTTCTCAACTAAATCAGATCAAAGATAGGCACCAACAACGACAAAGGAAGCTAGAGCAAATGTTAAATTGTATGCATCCGATCATGGGACAAATAGTCTTTAGCAGGAATCGAATCAATTTGAATCTCTGAGCCAGGTAGAAGAAAGTTATTCCTAAGTGACATTACTTAAAGTTAATCTGTAAGAAGAAACTCCTTCGCTAATTCAAAAGATAAGAGGAAGCACAAGGAATGTGACGACTTTAGTTTAGAGGCAATTCCACATTGAAGCAGGAAGTTTGAATTTAGAAAAAAAGGGAAAGTTTCCATTTGATCAATCAGCGGGTCAATTGTCTATTTACTTTCATCTCATCGTAAGCAAAAGATTTGAATTCTGAACAACTATGAAAGACCAGTTGATGTTTGTCCTCGTAATCATTCTCGAATACCCTTACTAGGGGTTTGAGTTCCAACTAGGAGCAAAAAAGCTTGAACATAGAACTTCGTATCACTTAATTAAGCAATTTAGAAAAGAGAATTTTCCACATCAATAAAGTCCAACGAATTAGCACTACATTACTTCATTGATTAAAACTCTCTAAAGGAAGAAGCGAACTTGCAGTCAACTCGACCGAGAATTCCTATTTCTTTTTGTCTACTAGACATTTCACAAAGGAAAAAAATGATGAAAGGCCAAGAACAAGAAAGAGTTCATGTCATGCAGCATATTAGTAGCTACATCTAGGGATGGAAATTCCTCTGCAGACAATACAATAAAAGGAGAGATAATAGGTACCCGTGATGGAAAACTTCGTACCATCCCATATGATTCAATCGACGCCTTACTTCATTTTATAAATAAGTGGATCTTTATTTACCATCTGGTGGTCTGTGGCTACGAGCCATTTCCTTATTCTCACGGAAGAGAGAGAAATTCTCATTGAATAGGAAGACTGCCAGCTACCCCAACTTCTTGTTATATGATTCAAAGGACAATGACAGGAAGTGAGAATCTCAATGTACATAGTCGTGAGCCAATCACTTATAGTTGTTTTGATATTGATCATTGAGCAAGGCCCGACCCGACTTAGGTTGTAACCCTAAAAGTTTTTTGGCACATTATGAGGCCCAATATGGTGAAACAATCTAGCAAATAGAACCCTCCTTTGTTGAGGCTCAAGTCTAAACCTTTCATAATACTTCTTCAATTAGAAACCATGAGAAGCTTCCAGAGAAATAGGAAGTAGATGGATAAAACCCTTCTTCGATTTCTCTAACAATGTGACAATTTATTTCTATATGTTTCGTGTACCCGTGAAACACAGTATTTGTTACAATGTATCTTTTTGAGTCATTGTCATAGTATAAAAGAGATGGCCGCTCAAAAGGCACTTTGAAATCTTGAATAAGATAAACTAGGCATTGAATTTCACATGTAAGAGTAATCATTGCCCTATATTCAGCGTCACATGAACTCTTTGATATTGTTCCTTACTTCTTTGATTTTCAGGATATAAGCAAAATTTCCAAGATAGACACTAAAATCAATCACTAATTGCCTTGGATAGTGTAGGTATCCCAATCACTATCACAAAATGCTTATAAATGGGCAGAAGTGTTGGAAGAGAAAAATAAGCCAATACTTGGAGCTTCTTTAATATATCTGAGAATTCTAATTGTTGCATTATAATAGGCTTATCAAGAAACTAAGAAAGTTGTTGAACAGAAAAGTTTATATCAAGTCAAGTATTAGTGAGATATATGAGTTTTTCAATTAACCTTTTATAGGCTTGAACATATATGAAGACACACTTTCAGTAGAAGAATATTTAACAAGATTATCATTTGGAGTGACTGCTGTCAATACCTGATTTCGTCCGAGTAAATAAAATTTAAAAAAAATTATGCCTACAATTAAATAAAGTGAATATAAAAAATGAAAAGAAAAATATGAAAAGTTATGGAAGCACTGAAATTAGTAAATTGCTAGTTAAATTAGCAACGAAATTATTCCGTCGGTAATACTTAACATATTAATATAATAATAAATTACAAATAAAAATATTCAAAATAATAATAATAACATTTATAATAATAATAATATTTATAATAACAATAATAATATTTATAATAAAAATAATATTTATAATAATAATAATAATAA
>Ga0099825_1005268_pt1 | contig 16643 bp, 10 predicted proteins | sample SiratroredBW_FD_76838 | JGI IMG/M metagenome (GOLD analysis project Ga0099825, IMG submission 76838) | Root nodule microbial communities of legume samples collected from California, USA - Siratro red BW | ecosystem: Host-associated > Plants > Roots > Nodule | place: USA: California | collected...
TATGATGGATAAATGCCTACCATCATTGTCATTCTTACATCCCATCTGTGTAATTCACAATAGATGACACATTTATTTATTTAATACGAAACCAAGGTCGTGCGCTTGACCAAAATTGAATCATCCCGTTAGATTTGACTTATTATTAAACGCGTTAATTAGAGGGCAAAGGATCTGATTCCCACCTTCCGTCTTATAACATTGTCCTGTGTGGTATAGTGTTAGGTCAACATCACTTACTGTAGTATGACCTTAATCTCATCTATATTGGATGAGACACTGCTTTCTTCTTCTATTGTTTTGGTCATTGACTTGCAATGATTTGCAGGGACTTGAAAATAGGGTGGTGGGAAGCACCCTCCAAAATGGTGATTTTGACAAGTCTGAATATCAGCTTGATCCGTAACCTTGGGTTTTACAAACTTGGCTGAAGATATAGTTTCTATTGGTGAATATTTGTACATATGCGATAGATACAATTTCTGGAAAAAGAAGAAAACTGCTGAGATGTGTATTGTTCTCATTCTTTTCTGTTCATAAATTTGAGTATAGAGATTCATTCCCGTAGATGAAGTTCAGATATCGTGTAACTAATAAGGGGGTGACACTAATATATCCATGTCATATCATAAGTTTTTGGAGCTGTGTTCACTTCCTTGTGCTTCGGTAATTAACTGCTTTTTGTCTTGGAATCTCTCGTTTTGTATTGCCTCTGTATTTTATGTGTCAGCATAATAATAAAGTCTGTACCATTCATCAATATTGTTTTAATTGAACAATAAAGTATTATTGACATGATAATTATGATGTATTTTTTTGCAATTATGCCTTATACGATTGAGAATTCCTTTGCTAAATATTACAAATAAAACTTATGCATTTATTATGATAGTTATTGTAACATTTTTTAAATTGTAATATATTTCTTATACACGGACAAACGGGTGCTGTTTTCGTTAATGTAATGTGCTTAGGGATACTCTCTAGTGCGATTTGTTTATTCGAATCATTGCAATATACAATCCTTGAAAAAGGGATGACTGGTTAGAAATGTCACAACATTTTACCTCTAAAATAGAAACCAGTGGATGAATTTAGAATGAAGATACGAACTAGAGCAGTACGTTCTCCAATTGTAGCAAATATTACCTGTATAGTTTTACTTGAAATAAATAAATTTTCTTTACTCTTATTGTACTATGTTTGAAAATGTGTTTGTATCTGTAACTTCAAATTAAATTATATTTTCTTTGCTTTACATCATACTATATTTTACTTTCAACTGGTCTCTGCACGATGTAAGTCTGTTATCAATTTTTCAGGTTATAAGGTTATCAATTTATTATATCGTGTTAAAAACAACTTGGAACAAAACACTAATAGCATGACACCTACTTGCTACGATTGTTTGTTGTGTTGTCTTATTCTCTGATGCTGCCAAAAACCCTGATGCTGAAACAATAGACATTTGAACCGTATGATATATATTTATTAATTACTCTTTAATTCTATTACTCTATTTATGTAGTAATTTTTTTTTGAGAAAAATGTTCATATGTTAAATTTTCCTCTTTATATATTAATGAAGACATCATGTTGTATTAAAATATTTGTATTTTAATTTTGATGGATAATATTGCTGTTTATATTTACTGTTATATATACCATTCATCAAGTACCTATCTATTTTCCGTTAAAGCTTTAAATGTAATAGTTATCGTGATGATTACAGGTTCCTATACAAGTCAAACGACAATCGATGTAATGAAATTTGCTTATGATTAATGATATATAGTTTGAGAAAAAGTACAGATAGATTGGTCTCTCTAACCAGGAAAGATTAATGAGACCATTTCCGTGTGAGTTACTCTACTATTTACACCAGGGTTCCTCCCTTGACATACTCAGTAAAAGCCAGGGCTATCAAACCCAACATAGCAAACCTCCCATTCCACAGCTCTGCATCTGAGGACATGAACCCTCCAGACTTTGACTCCACACTCACCCCTTGGAACAGTGGAATCAAGGAAGCAAGGGTCAGAACCACACTTGTCCCCAAGAACCATGGGATCCCACCATTGGATATTTGTTCAAACACACCCTGCCCTTTCGCTACTTCCACTGCCATTGCAGCTACAAACCCAATCATGGCCAGCCTTCCATTGATCCTCTCAGGTGCTGGTCCACTGAATGCCAACACATCGGAGAACTTCGTGCTCACCTGCCATTAACCATCTTGTCAATATAGGAAGGCTAATATTATAAGATCAGAGACTTAAAATAATATCAATAACTCATGAAGAATGTGAACTTTCATTCAACATTTAACACTGGCCTCACCTTTGGTGAGGCAGTAGTGGCTGGTCGTTGCACAGGTTCTACTGATGGTGGTGGTGTAACTGGGGCTGCTGGCTCCCTTGGTTTCTCTTCCTGCATATATAACAACAGAAAAAAAAATAATGGTTAATAACATATGATTGTTCCTAAATATTAGGGAACAGTTCAAGACATTACAACATGTAAGAAACATTATATATACTATGATATCTGAAATTGTTGTGATGCAGTACCTCAGCCAAGGCCCTGACTCTCAGGCTAACATTCCTTCTCATGTACATAGCAGGAATACCAAAATGGTTCACCCTAGATCTGGCGGACACGCCCATCATAGGGTTTGCCAGGATTGATTGCATAGCATAAGATGAGGCAGCCATAGATGAGTTGCTTTAGTGTCAAAGTTCAAAAATTTCACACAATGTTACAATATCACAATTGCTAGACCCGAGGACTGATAAGAATGATGCTTTTCTTGGCACCTAAAAACTTAGAATTGATGAAGATAACTTGATGAACCACGCTTTACTACTCTCACAACTGTTGATATGATGGAAGTAGAAGTGAAGAAGGGTGTTTAAATAGAATTAGAGGGCAAGTATTGTGGTGGGTATTTGGGTTCCACGTCATGTGTATCTAGGTCCTAAAGGTCATTGGTTCACGTGGGTTCGCTTGTCCACACATGCCTCAAGTAGGAGACGTGGCTCTCGTAAGAACCAGAACCAAACACTAGGACACTATCAGGTTTTAACGCCTTTTAATGTTTCCACCATTCAATTTTTGTTACTGCTTCTTGTTTGGTGAGACCTAGAACATTCTACACCCATCTACATAATAATCAACCAAAAATAATGTTTTTCTTTTATCATTAATTAAATTTAAACAATTTAATTCCCATTTATCCACACAAATATAATAATACAATGACATCGTTCATTTTTCTTACCAGGATGTTTTTGCTAAATTGCATATTGTATCATATAATTATTATCATTTTATTCAATTTTTTTCTTGTGCTTTATCCTCATTTTTTTTTTCGTTAAATGTATAATGAGAGATGTGCCACGACACGAAAAAAGAAAATATGATTAAACTTGTATTAGTACAACGGTAAGGGTTTTTTTTTTTTTCTGTGACACATCAACACGTTGATATACATTTAATAAGAGTTAAAAATTTGAAAATAGAATGATAAAATATGTAAAATAATTAAATAGTAAATTTATAAAATAACAGTATCAAATAATAAGATGTGAGGTTAAGGCGAAGTTGATTGAAAGTTTGAAGCAATTAAGATGACAAGCCTTCTAAGAATTCGATTGGACCTAAGACCTCAAATTGTGGATGAAGTGCAAGATTAGTTTACAGGATTTTCTAAATATATTTCTCAAAGTATAAAACAGTGAAGACGTGTTTTCTTGTCAAACCAAATAAACTGAAACAAAACACTTTTATTTAATTAAATATTTAATTTAATTTTGACAATAAAAAATAAGCATATCATAAAGGTAGTTAAATAAATTAGAGTAATGAAAATAACTGTTTTCTCCCAAAAATAAGTAAAGTTCGCATTGCCAGTGATATGCAAAAAAAAAATACCGTTAAAAGGATAAATAGATAAATAAAAAAAATAAGAGATGAAATAGTTATTATTATAGATTACAACTTTTTATAAATATTAATTGACATAAGTGATCATAGTTTATATCTCTTGATTCAATGATTCAGAGTTCAAATTTTTGTTGTGCGTCTTTGAATATGGAGTAAAAATGATATTTAAAAGGAAATACTCACATTTTTTAACTTTAAGCCTCTAATACTAATGTTGACAATAAATAATTCATAGTAATAATATAACCACACTCTTCAGTACATGGGAGAGAAATAGAAAATAAAATGAAAATAAAAATAATAGGTTGAGAAAAAATATACAGAAATATTTTTTTTAAAATATTTTTCAAAGTTGTGTAACACACCATTCAAAAATTGAAACCTAATTAACTTTTTTAAAAAATAGTTAAAACTAATTTAAAAATAATGAGACAAAACAGATTATTAAATCTCAAAGTAATTCCTGCTTTGTCATTTGGCAGCAAAGGCTAGGAGATAAGCTTAAAGGAGCAATCCTTCACTGCAACATTGAAATATGAAAATATATCTAAGTCCAGAATAATCGATAAACTTGCACAGTTAACTTTGTTTTAAGGGAAGAGAAAAAAATCATCAATTTCCATATCACACTGAGTAGAGTGTTCCAGTAAGAATTTTATTGTGATAAGCATAATGCGAATACAAGCACAAGATTATGATGACAGAGTTGCATAGTTCCTCTCAGCACAATTACTTGGGTGGTGTATTTGCAAACTTCCAAGTGTAGTTGTTTAACATATCATACTCTCGTGTCCCAGCAATTTCATATTCAGGAACTGCTTCAGAAATTTCACTCAGATCCTCATCTGTAAGTTTCACACTCGGAGATCCAACGTTGTTTTCAAAGTTCTTCAGTTTAGTAGTCCCTAATAGCATCAAAGAATACACGATAAAAGCATTGGAGTTAATTTACAACTCTCATGCTTACAATATTTACATATATATTTCATGCACAAGATCTAGATATCATCTTGGCATAATTTGCTAAGCACATATGAGAAAGAAAAGTAAGAAAATGAACAGTAGAAATAGTAAGGAACTCATCAAACATGTGGAAATGAAAGTCTTTTGAATGTAATAAAGACACTACCAGGTATAGGGATTATATCATTTCCCTGATGGAGAAGCCATGCTAAGGCTAATTGTGAAGGAGTGCATGCATGCTTAGAGCCCAAGTCATCAAGTCGTTTATAGAAAAGCTTGTTCTTCTCCAAATTTTCTCCAGTGAACCTAGGATGCATAGTCTGTTACAAAAACAAAACACAATAGCAAATTTCAATAAACAGTGACTGCAGAAACAGAAGTAACTCAATGTCATTTTCCCTCGGCATATATGTGATCCTACAAGTAGTTTAAACTTCCCTTGTTGGTGTTATTTTCTTGACCATCACAACAGGGAAAAGCTGAAAATTCATGCAAACATGAAAAATGTACTACTTAGACATTAGCTGCATACCAGCAGGCTCTGACTAGGCAACGTCTCTACCACTGCCTTTCCAGCAAAAAAGCCGCGACCAAGAGGGCTATATGCCACTATTCCTATCCCAAGTTCTCTGCAAGAACAAAATGCATCTTAGTTAGTTAAACATTAGACAACAACAAAATTCTGTCAGATATTTTGTAGATAATGCAAGTTAAAAGCATAAATGAAGAGTTAGATAGAGAATATATTATACTAAAAACTCAAGAAAAATGTATAACTTGTAGTTAGAAAATAGAATAGAGTTAATCTTCCTAATTCAAAAACCTGCAGAGTGGAATTATTTCTTCTTCGATGTCACGGGACCACAAGGAATACTCCATTTGCAAAGCAGTAATAGGATGAACAGCATGAGCTCTCCTTATAGTGTCAGCATTAGCCTCGGACAACCCAATATATTTTATCTTTCCTTCATTTACCAGCTGTTTAAGCTCTCCCACCTTCCATGCAGAGTTCAATGTTAAAACACATACTTAAAAGTGTTGAAAGTTGGAATGGTATACATAACTAACAAGAGAGGAAAAGCATTCAAAGCTTACAGTGTCTTCAATTGGCACTGAAGTATCAACTCGGTGTTGATAGTATAAATCAATATAGTCCACATCAAGCCGCTTAAGACTAGCTTCACAGCACTGTCGCACATATTCAGGGGTACCCTTTACCCCGAAAACCAACCCTTCAGATACAGTAACACCAAATTTTGTAGCCAACTGAACTTCTTCGCGTGGAAGTTGTTTTAAAGCCTGCTTACAATATTAAAGACACTTTTAATTATATTACGATCAACTTGTACTAGATAAGAATGCTCCACCGCCTTAGATGTGATGTGTTACCTTGCCAACCATGATTTCGTTATCGTGATTATCTCCATAAAGATCCGATGTATCGAAGAAGGTGACACCCCTGTTGAATATCTCTTTAATGATTGAACACCCTTCTTCATGTGAGAGGGGAGCATTATAAATTCCAGATAATCCTCCACATCCAAATCCCAACCTAGAAACCTGCATGCCAGAAATGAATATATACCTCAGGTTCTGTTCTTATCACAATTATTGAATAAAGGATCAGGTCTGCTGAAATGTGAGAAAAAGAACCTGAAATGTTAAATCTATGCCTCTCTTTTATAAGTAGTATTATAAATATCACTCTTTTACATACCCTAAATTTCTAACATAACCTGTGTTCTATAAACTAACATTGTACTACTCCTCTAATCTCTTAAATCTAAAATAATCCAAATCACTATAATTAATCAACATTACCACTATTATGATCTATGAAAGATGAAAGTATATCTGAAGGATTCTTTATTCACAAGCTTCTGTTGGCACGAGATCAAACACTATCAAAAAGGGGCAAAGGTTTACAAAACAGTATGCAAAGATTTCGGCTATAACATCAAGATTTTGGACTCTTCTCAATAGCATTGAAACCTTAATCATATTGAAATCGTAGTTACTGTCACATCAATCTCATTTATCTGTAATTTATCAACCCTGTTTAAGGGATACCAACCGACTTCATTTCTATTAAGAAGCAGGAAAAGTTACCAAAATGCCAAAACGAGAGGAGTCTGTTAGATAAATGAACACATCCAAACAGAAAATAAAAGTATGATGCTACAGTTAAGCAAGAGCAGATGGATTTATGACACTAGTATAGATAAGCAGCAGCAGAAGAGGAGATCTGATAATTCATTTAAATAGTATTTTCACAGTTCATTTGTAATTTAAGCATTGGAATGATGTCATTCTTTTCAAAAGAATCCCTTGAGTTGATGATCATGAAAACAGATATCCTTCTGCAGAGATTGACAAAAACAAGCATATGATGAGGATTGAAGGTACTAAAAATGGTAGAATGTATTCTTCCTCTTAACGTTGAGTTAATTCAATTGTAAGCAACTACTCTGGATGATGAACGCAACAGTTAATAACAGTATAGGGATGAATTGGTTTGATGGTAAAAGTAACAGTTTTACCTTTAAGCCCTGGCTACCCAGTTTAACTCTTGGGACTTGCATCTCTCCCTTCTCCATTTTTCAATGCCTTTGAATGCAAAGTTGAAACTTTGAAACAGGATTATGCTGAACAAAATAAGAAATATAGTTGGTAAAGTGTTCCACTCTGTACATATCACTACCAACCCCAAAATTTTTTTGATTTAAGAATTTCTTGAACATGTTCCCACCAAACCAAAGTATAAATTAATTATTTCATAGCATTTGTGCGCTCGCTTTTGGTAATGAATAATTGGTTCTCGAAGATAATTTATTAATTATTTGAGAAAGAAAAGCACGTAGACTCTGAATTTATAGTCGGAAGTAGGTGAATCAGAAAGTAAGCCCAGTAATGGTAAGGCCTATGAATTCGGCGCATTTAACACGATTTTTTTAGCTTTATTCAATATCTCAAAACAACACCAAAATTCCATGCTTTTACTTACTGGATGCCCTAATTTTTGAAATGATTATTAATTATCTTTATAAAGATTACTTAATTTGTTTAAAAGTAAGAGTAGTTTAATGGAGATGATATTGGTACTTACCGTTATTGGATTGACTGTCTCTCTAAACTTAGTGCTTGAACAAACAGATGTGAAGGTTGCATTCTTTTATGGTATGAAGAAATGTATATGACATAACCTGCAAGTTTTGGAATTCCAAGAAAAAACCTTATGTGTAAACTGATTAAGAGTTTTATAATGTCAAACAAACACCTTGACAACATAATATGAAATTTGACAGTCAAATGCTGAATCGAGGTTGTAAGAGAACATCTGGATATCAATGTGTTTATTTTTAGAAGTTTCTAAGAGATGACTTTGTTGTATAACTATTATATGTGGAAGATAATCTTGAGTTGGGACGAACTTTTCAAGTTTTTGATATGAAAGACTCAACACTAACTCAACAAAATTTTGGCATGCACATTTTCATGAATAGGAAAAAATGTTATTATATTTGTTATTTGGAGATTTTTTTTAAATCTACCAAAATTTTATTATATTTGCTTCAACATCGTTAACAATTAAAAATATTTAATTGTAATCATCTATTGCTTAATTTCATGTTTCAATCATTTTTAACTTGAAATGATCATTCAAAACTGAATAAACCATTCAATCTCATTGAATTATCAATTTAATACATATCTCAATTCAATCAAATTATCAAATTTGAAATTTTATATTAAAGTGGTTTCATATTCATGTATTTACAAAATTACATTTAAACAAACCTTGATCATCCAAAATTACAAAGTTATTCAAAAAAAATCATAATTTCCTACTTTCATAAATGCTAAACTTAACCATCTTATTTCATTTTCAATTATTAAACATAACTAAAATATAATATTTCATCAATTATGACTTTTTTTTTTCTGGTTGTGACTTATACTTCAAGAAATAACTAGAGAGGATTAGGAAACACTAAAATTCTAGAACTAAACCCTAAACCCATATACTAAATTTTAGTAAAAATTTAAACTAATTGAGAAAAATAATTCTATGAATTAACCCAACTAATATCGAGCTCAAATTCTAATAGAAAAATAAGTTTAGAATCTGTTTGATAACCAAAAGACACTCACTCTAAATTTAAATTTATTCAGGTACATTTGATCATTTATGCGCAATATATTATTAGATAGGAACTGATTTTGAATGAGATAAGAGATATGATCACAAATTAGAAAAAGGTTTGACGAGGTAGAGAGAAGAAAAAAACTTTGAAAAAGTAAGAGAATGTTCGTGAAAAAGAAAAAAAGTGAGAAATTAAAAAAAAAAAAATCTTAGAGCTCAAATTTTACATTATCTTGTTTTATAGTTTTTTACAAATTTTCCCTCTATTAATTTAATCAAATTTAAACTTAATCTTAATAAGATTTAATTTTAAAAACAAATTTTATATAATTAAATTTTTAATAAATAAATATATTTGAATGTATAAAATTTATTTTAATTTTATCAAAGTTAAGTTGTGGTACAGAACATTAATGTTTTAAAATTTATCAAGATTAAATTTAGAAATACAAAAAAAATCACTAGTAACATAAAATTGAGAAAATTAGATGTATATTTATGGCATACTAAAGAAAATTATGTATATTTTTATTTTAAACATAAAGAAATTAAATATGTATATACATATGATAAAATAAATATAAAATAATTTGGAATGATGGATAAAAAAGTTATTTTTCGTTAATTGCAATTTGCAAGAAGGTGTGTCAAATATACATTTATATAGGAAAAATATTTGATTCTTTTGTGTATGTTTCAATTTTTGTTTTTTATTGTTGTTTTTTTATGTTTTACAAAAAATATTTATTTATTTTCTTTTGAGTTAGATCTTTAGAGATATGGATATCGAAATTTTAGTGTAAACAAGCTATATTCACGTATAAAACAATTCTCCAACAGTAATCTTAAGTCAGTAAAAACTATTAAATATATTATTAAGTGTACATGAGTATTGACTCAGAAAATTAAGTGACTATTTTCTTTAATATTATTATGTATTTATACACTTTTGAATCCTCAGAAAAACTTAATAACTGAAAATATATAGTTTGTTATATTAATACTTGACTAATATTATACATCTTTTAGTTTAGTATTCATTTGGTTTGTTAATATTAATGAATAATAATTGATTATCCAAATTATTTCAATATAATAAAATATTTTGTTAAATCTATTTAGTTACTGTTAGATATTTGAATATCTTAAGTATAAATGTAAAACATTTGATAAAGAAAAAAAAATAAAAGAAATTCAAGACCAAAGTTAAACCTCATATTTATCACATCATAAGACTAATTTTATTATTTTTTTTTTAAATCAACCTTTTTCATCTAATCAACAATAGAAGATGAAATGGTAGTAAAATAATGCTGGTAATCATACATTAGATTCTAAATATGAGATAAACAAAAAAATATATATTAAATTGGAGGGAGAAGAAAGAAAATATCAAAACTAAAAAAAGAAGAATTAAACAACAACAAACGAGACATTTTTAAGTAGAAAATAATAAACCTGAAGGTTAAATATTAAAATAAAAAATATAAATAAAATAACACTAAGTTGTAAATTAAAAAGATAGAGACTTGTATAGATTGACCCATTGACACTTTTTTTTTGACATTTTTAGTGATTAATGTTGATTTGTTTTTACTTAATAATTTTGTTTAATAAGGTAGATAGAGTCTTATTAAACTCAGCCATTTAGATTTAAAAATATCGAATATAATTATTTCTAGAAAAAATATTTTTTTTACCAGTTGGAAAGGTGGATTACAAAATAAACTTAAAAAAGAGACTCAGAGTATCATTTTTCAAAATATGAATTATAGTTTTTTTGTTACCAAAATATGTATTATGATTTATAAAATAAGAGTAACCGAAGACAATGATATATATATATATATATATATATCATTTAAATTAAATAATATTTTATATCGATTAGGTTCATTAAAATATAATAAATTAATTTTAACTTGTATAATACAACAATTATATATAAAAATATCTGTTATATATATTCGAATGAATTAAAATGCCAATTTTGAATTGATTTATATCATTTTGTTTTTGACACTAATTAGTAAGAAATTTATTTTTCATGTATTTAGTCAAATTAAAATAAAACATTTTAGAGGTTATTCATATTTTTCCTTAAAGTTAAAAGTATCACGATTAACTTTCCTTATTCCAAGTAAGTTCTTTAATTATTTTTTATTTTAATTTTTAATACATTTATAAGTTTTTATTTAAGATAAATATCAATGAATATATATATATATATATTCAATAATTTAAAAAAATGCATTTTAAAATATTATTTAAACCTAAAAATGGAACGTTTATATTTACGATTTCATCGTGTCATATAACACCTACTCCGTTCTCTCTGATTGGCTGGTGCACGTACGCATTTTACACGTCAGCTCTATAAACGACGGCTCCATCAACAACAGAGCGCCGTTTTATTTTGTTGGTTGCGTTGCACTCGCAGAAGAACAGAAGAAGCAAAGGAGAAAAAGAGAGAGAAAGAAGCAAGCTTCGTCAAAGTGTGTCACCCTCAGTCTTTAAGATCTGAAAGCGCTTCTTACTCCCCCGCAACCAAAAATTCTCTTGCTTTCAATTCTTTGCTTTCGAAATAATAAAACCCTAAGAGAGGGGCGCAAACACAATGAGAAGCGCCAAGATGTGGACGGCTCTGATGTGTTTGATTTTGATCTTCTTCGGTCGCATTGAATCGCTGTCTGTGACGGTGAACGACGTCGAGTGTGTTTACGAGTACGTGCTTTACGAGGGAGACACCGTTACGGGGAACTTTGTTGTCGTCGACCATGACATTTTCTGGAGTTCCGATCACCCCGGCATTGATTTCACGGTCAGTGCCAATTCTTTTAATTGCCCTAATTGTTTGCCAGTTGCTTCAATTGTCAATTTATTGGGGGTCTGATTTTTCTGGTCAGGTTTTAATTTTTGGGGTTTTGTGATAGTTGACATTTTGATTTTCTAGAGGAATTTTGTTATTTCTTTATTAAGAAGATCGAATATGATCCATGTATGTGCATAATTACCATCATAGTTAAATCAGCATGTTTGCCGGAGATATGGACAAAATTCAGTGGTAGTTTTGTTCTTGCTTTTGCTACTGTTGTCCAATCGGAATTGGAGTTTTATTATAAGATGGTGGAACTTTAATGTATACCTTTATCTATTGTCGAGATGAAACTCCCATTTTATTGAGAAAATAACACTAAAAACACCTGTGAAATTGTATATAAATTTTACATGGGGTATAAGTTCCTCTTTGTCTATGCTTGAGAAGGTCAATGTTCTCTCTGTTTTTTTTTCAATAAAAATCAGTCCTTTGACTTCACTGAAAAGTTTATGACTGATATTAATTGAGACACGATCAGATTCAATTTTACAGAACTTTGAAACAAACAGGCCTTAACTTGAAATCTGAAAATCATTCACCATTCCCTTCTTGAAGTACTTATGGCGACATCGGGTTGCAAATTGAAAGGCCGAAAATGGTGACTGGGGAAAGGGATTACCTGTATTTTCTGCACATAATTAGAGTTAAGCTCAAGTATTATAAACTTTTTTATTTACGGTGGAGTTTGGGACCTTGAGGCATTTTGATGTTTGACTACAGCGTTATAAGTTGTGGAACACTCTGGTTGGTAAACTCCGCATGATGGGGCAGTTTTGCGTAAAATCTTTCTGTGCTAATGTGAAATATATGATTTAGTTGTGGCTTAGCAGTAATTACTTGTCAGATGAGCTGTCCCAAAATTGTAAATTGCTTTGTAACTTTAGTTTTGTAGATATCCTAATTTTGTAGTTATCATGCAGGTGACATCCCCCGCTGGAAATACTGTCAAAAATATAAAGGGAACTTCTGGTGACAAGTTTGATTTTAAAGCCCCAACACATGGAATGTATAAATTTTGTTTCCATAACCCATACTCAACACCTGAGACGGTCTCTTTCTACATCCATGTTGGTCATATTCCCTCTGAGCATGACCTTGCCAAAGATGGTACGTACTTTGTAAGAGGGTTTTCTTAGTAGATTCTACTATCCTACTTCATACATTATACGTTTAGGTGTTAAGCATACAACTTCTAATATATAGTATATAAGGTACTTCTTTATGTTTATGAAGAATGGTCCAAGTGTTCTAATTTTTGTTCGATTTGTTGATTATCAAACTTCAATGTAACTTTCATGGCTTGCAGAACATTTGGACCCAATTAATGTTAAAATTGCTGAACTCAGAGAAGCACTAGAGTCTGTTACTGCTGAACAAAAGTACTTGAAAGCTCGTGATGCAAGGCATCGTCATAGTAAGTATTTTTTTTTTTCATTTTTTTATGAGCTGGCGTGATGCAAGCTACTGTTCTAGCTAGGGAATTTTTGATCTAGTAGTTGTGATATTATTATACTTTTGCAATGATATATGGCCATTTGTAGAATTTATGCAGTGTGGAAACATTATTTTCCTAAGCCCTCTCCATAGCTGGGATGATTCCCAGACGTTAAGTATCTTTACCTTTTATCGATTTTGAGATTAGCGGCAAATGCCGCAAATAAAGACCATCTCTATTTAAGTTATCCTGGTACTCATTTAGTCATTTTGATTGTAAAGTGCTAGAGGTTTCAGCCAAAGTGAAGCCTACTTGGGCCAGATCTTTTTGGCGTGTTTGGGAAGTTCCTGAAACTTTTTGGTCATTAAAATGTTCAGATTGTGTTTTCCTATTCTGAAAGTACGACAAACCATACCTATAAATAGAGTAGTTACAAGCTGCCATGATAGCTACCATTACTTCTGCTAGGAAGGGATATTTTTAGGGATATTCCTGTCTATTACAGTTCTGGTAAGATCTGTTATATTCTTGGTGTTTTCTTTGAGGATAAAAACAGTTCAAACATTGAAGGATTTAAGAACCAGCTTGTTTGTACAGCATTGTCTTGTTGTTGGCTTAGAACACTAATGTTACATCCGATGCTTGTATATCCTAGTCTTGTCACTTGGGGATATATCTTATTCTCCTTTGTGTCCTATTAAGAAAAAATAGTTACGAACATAACAGCAACTCTCTTTGTTTGTAGCGAACGAGAGCACCTGGAAGCGTGTTGTATTCTACACAGTAGGAGAGTATTTTCTCTTGGCCGCTGTGAGTGCTTTGCAAGTCCTATACATCAGGCGCCTTTTCAGCAAGTCAGTGGCATACAACCGTGTTTGAGTCCCCTTCATTATTAACCTTATGCTTTCCTTCATTAGCGTCAGTGTTAGGTTTACATGTGCTCTCTATTTAAAAGTATGATTTCTTGGTGAATACTTTTTACAGAAACACGAACTGTATTTGATACCCAACAAGATTTTAAATTTCTTAGTTTGAATTTCAACGATTGCAGAAATTAAACCATGTGAGAGTCAATACTAAGTTTGTAAAATGGTAATCTATGAGTTCTCAAACGTTTGTTGCCAACTTGAAGTACAGTTCTAGTAAGACATTTTTGGTAACTCAAATCGTATACTGCTTATTTTGAGGCGTTTAAGGATTTTGTGTTTCACTTTTACATGTTAATAAATTGTTTGGATGAGAGGTGAAATATAGAGAAAAGAAAGAGAATAATATAATAGGAATGATAGAAATACGAGAGAAATAGAATAGAAAATATATTTTATTTGATTGGATAAAAATGGGATGGAACAAGGGAGAAAATTTCTCTCTAGCTGTTTGGATGAATAAAAAGAATTAGAAATAAAAAATAATTAAACGAAAAATGTTTTATTTAGTTACATTTTTTTAATAGGATGCTTTTCTTAACATAAAATTATTTATTATTTTAAAATGCATTATAGCTAAAATAGAGCTAAAATCATAATCAGTTCTCTTTAATTTCATTAGTTCTCTTTAAAATTTGCTGCTTTCATTTTTCTTCTCTTAATGATAGTGTAAATTCAGTAATTTTTTTTAACCTGTTTCTCTCTAATACGTCTTCTTGCCATGTGGAAAATTAACAATTTAGTATTATTATGAGAGTTTAATATTTATAGATTGATAACAGAAAACATTATTTTACAGTTATTTAATTATAAAACAGCCTTATTATTGTAAAAGTCGATAAACTTATAAATAATTAATTTGTGATTGAAATAACAATAAAACGATTTTAGATATATTATGGTGAATTCTTCAGATTCCATTATATTTTTCACGAATCAAATAAGTAAATTTTTGGGTAATTGTTTACATTTTTTTTATTGGAAGAAATTACTTATCGAAATAATAAGTTGATTGATATTCATTCTTTTTCTTGACGATTGTGTGTATGGGTTTTTTTTCATAATAAATATGTTGAAATATATGGTTCTCTAGATTTTGTCGTTGAATAATTTTTAAACAAAATTTAGTTATTTCACTACTTTTTAAACTTTTATTTTTCTAAATTATTTTTAAAATATGTTTAAATTTGTTTCATATTTTTTTAAATATTTATAATTTTTATGAATTAATTTAGTTTTTAATATTTTAATTTACCAAATGAGATTTTAGTACTGATTTAATTTCCTATGCCCGTAACAAGAATTAACTTCGTGAAAACCACCCATCCATGCTTTCATCACTTCATCTTAATCCAACCAACAGCTAATGCTAGACTAGTAGGTAGCTCTTATTTATTTTTGGTTTTACCTAATGACAATCTCCATGCTGCAAATCTCATCGAAAAAATATAAACTTATTATCTCATTCCACAAAATACAATATTGCTAAACAATTTTTCCATAATTTTTTCTAATCCATATATTCTAGTATGACAATAAAGGTTGAGAAAAAATAAGTCAGTTACTGAGAATCTAAAACAGTTTTATTCAGATGTTAATTGCAAGAATATTTATTTACGATGACTAATTTGAACAAAAAAGATAGTTTATGATAGAATATGTTGTACAGATAAATAATTTTAAAGAAATTCGAATTTTAAGAATTTACTAGAATAATTAGAGTATTTAAAATAATATAATTTTTAGTTTTATCTAAAATGTAATTTGAAATTTTTTATGAATTATTTTCTTTATTTTTTATTATTTTTTCCTTTGATTTAGTTGTGATTTAGAAATTGTGTTATTGATTTTAGTTGGGATATTATTGATTCGAATGAAAGATATCTTCAGTTCTAAGTTGTTCTTTATATTCGAAGTCTGTTGAAGTGGTTAATTTTGATTCTATCACTAATATTTTTTTTTTTTATCTATATGTTGTTAACATTAATGACGTGTTTTTTAATTAGAGACAATTTTTTTTGTGTGTAATATTTTACTAAATAGTCATTTTTTATTTTTATAATAAAATTATTAACACTCTTTTTTTATTTTATTTTTATAAAAATTATTAACTCTCACTAATAAGTGATTGTTCTTTTTTTTTTTTCTTTCTTAAGTTTTTTGCATCTTAAGTTTTTTAAATTTTTTGTGAATTTAAATAAAAAAAATGGTTTGAATATTTTAGTAGATATTATTTTAATTAATTGTTTGATTATTAAAATTATTTTGAATAATTTTAATAAATATTATAATTATTTATTTTGTGAATTGAAATAAGAGAAGTTAATTATATATTTTTTAAATGTTAAGTAA
>Ga0099825_1005271_pt1 | contig 16630 bp, 9 predicted proteins | sample SiratroredBW_FD_76838 | JGI IMG/M metagenome (GOLD analysis project Ga0099825, IMG submission 76838) | Root nodule microbial communities of legume samples collected from California, USA - Siratro red BW | ecosystem: Host-associated > Plants > Roots > Nodule | place: USA: California | collected...
AAAAAAAAAAAAAAAAAAAACTCCACTTTTAGTAATAATCAATTAGATGTAGAAAACAAACTGCTGTACACATAAAAGGCTGAGGACTTATTTCCAGAAGAAACGAGGTAAAAAGATGACGGAAGGACGAAGGACAACAATTCACTTCAACAGTTCAATCCTTCATTGAGGAAGGGGAAAGAACAATGGTTTTCACAATCAAGATCTTTGAGTATAGAAAATTGCATAGAGGGGAGAAGTCGAGGGGGAAGGATGTTTAAAAGATAATCCTTGAAAAAAATCAACACCTTGTTTAATGTTATTCTCATCATACTTTGTTCAATTTCAAGCCCTTAAAAATCCTATAAAAGAAAAAATAGTGTGAAAAAAATCTAGAAGAAATAAATGATATTCAAATGATACACAATAATTAATAAGTAATCTCTCAATCATAATCCCCATTGTATATTTCCATATAGGGACAGGAACCTTAAACTTCTTAAAAAGAATGCAGAGGTCCTAACAAATGAAGGCTGCTGAATGCCACAAGACACAATTAAAACATGTTAGTTGAACTCGTGCCAGTTATGGTTCACAAAGTTAAATAAAATAGGTCCACAACACACTTGAAAATTATTATAACAGTTTTCTCTGCCCCAAAATTCACCGTCCCTCAATACTCCAATAAAGGAATCTGAGGTATAATAAGCTTTGAAAAATATGTCAGGGGGAAATCTACTAGGATAAGAAGTAAAAAAAATACAGGTTTCAGAATCTGATTCTTTAGTAATCAAATAGTAACTAAAATTACAAATTAAAAGATGCATTTGAATAGTGCCTGGTACTTCAGAAGAATCAGCGGAGTCCAAAACTAAATGATTGATGCATCTTATGAGGGTATCTGCACATTGAATACAATGAGTAAAAAAACTAATTTCAAAACCAATATCTCTACAGGAAACATGAGATAATAAAAGGCCATACCTCTTGTACTGCAAAATTGATTTTTCAAGAGTTATATTTTATTCAAATTTAAAAAGTCACAATCAAAGTCATTATTTTTCCAATAAAAAACAAAACGGGCAGAGCAGACTATAGAAAAGTTATATGCAAACCTGAGAATGTTCACTGAAAGATGAATAGATCAAGAAATTTGATATACATGGAGCTCAGAATAAATAGGTACGAATTAGAAATTTCATGCTCATTTTCTATCACAACATAAAAATATTATTCAATGCCAATTAATTCAAAACAGTTCAACACGAGTAAGTATGCAGTCCCAATGTATAAAACAGCTAAAGCTGAGTATTCATGATGCTGAAGCGGCCTATGTATGAAACAATAAAAATACATGTCAAAAATAGCTCGTCAACCTAGATAGTGACAGCATGATAACTGCAAATCAAAATATATGGAAAGCATAGACTAATCACGTCTAATGCAACCATACACAATTGGCGTGCCACTTGTTCTCATCCATGAGAGAAAGAAGCCTGGTTGAATCAGGCTTATTCTTTCATGTCATCCTGAATTTAAGAGTTAACTAATTTTAATACCGCCAAATCTTTCATTTCCTAATTTCTAACAAGGAGCCTTCAAATTCAACAATGCATGCTATACTATAAATCATGTCATACAGTAGACAAGAAAAGAACTTACAAAAAGCAAAAGGATGCACTCACCTAATGACCCATATAAGGAGCGCCTGCACCAGGGTGGGGTCTGACACCACTGCTCTGACCCATTTGCGGATTCTGGTATCCCTGTTGCATTGCTGGCTGGTTCCCATATCCCATAGCAGGCTGATTCCCGTACGGGGCAGGTGGCCCTGCCTGGTTAACGGGGGCACCACCAAGCCCTCCGAGCAGATTTCCAAGACCCAATCCAGCTCCCTGGTTAGTAAGCAAAGCCGTCAGCGCCTGTCCAAGAGCAGGATTCAACCCTTGAGCCGGCACTCCAGGGTTGAAACCCCCCACAGCAGAAGCCGAGGGGGCCATCAAATGACCACTGCCATGGGACGGCCCACCACCACCAGAGGAATACTTGTTCTTCTCCTTTCTCTGATAATGAGGCTGATGATGGTGATGGTGGTGGTGATGAGAATGCTGCTGATGGTGATACTGATGATACCCCTTGTTCCCCTTGGGACCATCGACAGCCTTCTGACAATACAAAGTATGGCCCTCAAAGTTCTTATGAGGCTCTTCCAAAGCCTTCTTAGCACTCTCCACAGACTTATAAACAAACAGGGCAAAACCCTTAGGTTTCCCAGTGTTCTTGTCGAGCCCAAGAGGACCATCCTCAACCTCCCCAAATTGCTTGAAGAATTCTAACAGCTTCTGTGGATCAATCTCAGCACTCACGTTGCTCACAAATATTTTCCTCTGCGTGTATTCAGAAACCGGGTTGGGATTCGGCGGGGGAGCCGGGACAGGGCCAGCAGAGGCCAGCTGACAAGATGTAGTGCGGTTTCCAATCTTCTTCTGGGGATTTTTCAGCGCCTTTCGAGCATCATCCCTGTGCTTGAAAAGGATGAAAGCGTAACCCTTCGATTTGCCGGACACTTTGTCGGTGACGGCCTTGCAGTCCTCGATCTCGCCGTATTTCCCGAACACGGAGGTTAGAGTTTCGGCGGTGGCGTCCCAACCGAGGCCGTGGACGAAGATTTTCCGGTGGGCGGGGTCCACATCGGCGAGCTGGCGGACGCTCTCGACGAATTCAGGGAACCGCTCCACGGCCTGCTTCACAAGAGCGTGCAGCTGCTCCTTCGTAAAGGGCTCGAGAAGTTTCTCCACGGGTTCATCTTCGAGACTGAGATCCTCATCTTCCTCTTCGTTGTTCCCTTCTTCATCAGCACCGTTGGCTTCGGCGTGGTTCGCAGCTTCTAGGGCTTCCGGCTCCTGTTGCTCTTCTAGGGTTTCTTGCTCCTGCTCCTGTTGCTCCTCTGGTTCCTCTTCCTCTTCTTCGCCTTCGGCGATTTGCTGTTCCTGCTGTTGTTCCTCCGTCGGTTCGTCGACGGCCATGGTGTTGGGGTCTTCTAGGGTTGGTTCGGGGTTGGGTTGTTGTTGTTGCTGGTCGAGTTGTTCCCCTGAGTCTTGGTCTTGTTGCTGTGGCTCGATGGGTTTGGCAGGTTCAGGGTCTGAGGATCGAAGCTTTCGTTTCTTGGCCATGGCGGTTGAAGAGGTAGGGTTAGGGTTTGGGAAATTAGGATTTGAGGGTATTTTGTTTTTGTTGAGTTTTGTCTGAACACAGAATTCTGTGGTGCGATCGCTCCCACAGTTGGATGTAAAGTAATTTCTCTAAGTGCCACTGATCCAATACATTTATATCTCAGTGTGCTTATGGGCCGGGCCAGTCCTTATTTTTGGTATGGCAAATACTTCCTACACCCCATCATTTCTTACTTGCATCCTATCAATTTTTGAAAATACCAATTCTGTTCTTGTCATTCTTAGTTAAAAGAAAGAGGAAAGAGGTGCAGGTGTTACTAAACCCTGTGGAAGTTATTCTCACCATATCGATTCATCTAAATATTTTTTAATTAAGAATGATAATGATCTAGTAATAGATTATAGCTTAGTGTAAATCAAGTTAAATTTCAACATAAACTCAAAATATCACACTTAAGTTATAAGTATCATACACCTATAACAATAATAATTTATTGTTAAATCGAATCAACAATTGTCTAGCTTGAACAGTAAAAAAAAGAAAGATTAATAAAGCAGAAGAGTCAACAAAAATAGAAGTTTAGTAATTGGGAAGTACTTAAAAAGGACTCATTTCATAATTTCGACTTGTCTTTTTCTCTATTCCATCTCATTCGTCTTCTACTATTCTTTTCACATTCTCAATAAGACTAAAATACTAAACTTCTCCTTCCCTTTTGCTATTTCTTACTTATATTCAAGTTAGTTACAAGAATTTATAAATATGGATCTCAATTTTTTTTAGTAAGTTTCTTTTTCATCTTTCTTTTAAAAAATTATACATGTGAGGAAATTTAAATGGGAAGAGAGAGATTTTAGTGTAAAACTTTATTTGGAGGTGTTTTGATGATTATAGTTTGATTTTTAAGCGATTAAGGAGTTTATAGGACACTTTGGTTTTATCCTTTTCTTCTATTCTCTTAACTGGTGGTTCATCTTTTGATAAGTGGTTTGATTGATTTGAAAATATTTTCTTAGGTTTTAAGGAGTTTTATTGTGCTTTTCAACACTTCGTTTATGTTATTAATTGAAAAATAAACAATTACAAGATAAAAGATATACTATTTTAAATGAAATAGGAATTAGATTTTGTATATTGGGAGATTATGAAATGTTACTGGTATCGGGATTGATGAGACTATAATTTGATATATTTAGATTAGTTAGGGTTATATTTATTGTGAGTTGGACAGAATAAATTAAAAAAGAATAACTATAATAGGTAAATTTTTACATTTATGTGAAGTAGAATTCGATAAATTCTGTCAAAATGGAGAAAGGATTAAAAAATAAAATTATAACTTTCTGGTTTTGCATGTGATACTTAAATGCTAAGTTATTCCTCATATTATCTTTAACCTTAAATGTTAAACTCATTTATTTACATATCATTAATTTAGACAATAAAAAAAAGTTAATATATTATTGGCGCTAATATATTAACCATTTCATAAATAATAAACATAATTGTTGATTATAATACAGTGTATCATACATGTGAATGTAATGAAATAATAAATTTATTAAATAATTGTATTTATTGAAGCAAGTATAATTATTAACAATGATATACCAATATAATTAATCTGAATAGCTCATTATATCGATAACAAATAATAGACATTATTTATTTATTTATGTTGCATATTCATTTATATTATTAATTTATACAATATAATGTCATTAATTATTGATTATACTTAAGAATATGCAAAATAATAGACAAATAGAATTAAATATTATAAATTAATCAAAAATAATAAATTATTCATTCATTATAATAATATAATTAATAAAAAATTGTGCCGCGTCAAGACACTAGTGAGGGAAGAGGGTACGGAAGATTGTGTGAAACATTTTCAGGTAATTGCTTTATTTACGATATAAAATGCTTCGTCCACTTAAAAAATTCTCGCAATATCGATAATATCTTTGTTATTTTATATATTAAATATTTTTTTCATATTTACATAAATATCTCTCTTATATATTTTTAACAATAATAAAAATGATGTTCGATATTGTTAAGATATTTACAATAATTTAAAAAGTTCAGTTTAACACATTATTTTCAAATATTTAGTTTTATAATAACTAATTCAATTGTTTAAAAAAATATAGATATTTCTTAATATTTATTAGATTTTTTTATTATTTATCAAAAAAGTTTGTTAGTATTTATGAAAGAAGTTAACAAGTTTTTACGTAATTGTACTTATATGTGTACTTGACTCAGTATGAGAGAGAAAAAAATTCATTTAATAAATAAATTCTAAAATAAAAGTAATAAGAATATTATTGACATATTGAGAATTTGTTAAGTTCAGAAAGCAGTAGCCGATTTTCAAAGAGTGAGAGTAGAGGATTGCAACTAGGAAAAGAAGGAGGTGTGAGAAACGATCTCTGCCTGTTGGCCCAAATAGGTGGGGTTTCATATAGGAATACAGGGGGAGTGTTAGGAGTAAGATTCAGCCTGTTCGCCCAAATGAGAAGTGGGAGTGCACATAGGAATACAAGGGGTGCGATATTTTAATATTTATGTTTTAAGCCTAATGAGTTGGACTAAGCATTTTTTTTTATTTTAAAATAAATAAAATAATAAACTAATCTCTTCGAACTTTTATTAAAAATAGATTATTTTTTAATTTTTGTAACATTTTAAACAAGAAAATAAAACTTTCTTTTTTATATAAAATTAATTGAATATACCATTTTTCAATTTTTTCCAAAAATAAATTTATTTATCTAGAAAAAAGAACAACGTGAGTGAAATTGAAAGAGAGAGAGAGTAGGCGTAGGTGTGTGAGAAAATGAAAAGCGTGGGTGAGAGACGACTGAGACACAGCGTGAGGAAGAAATGAAAACAGAAAAAAATTGGTGAGAGAATGGTGTGGGACGTGTAAAGATTGGTTTTGTGAGGGTGGAGAGACAAATAATAGGGGAATCTGTTTTGAGAGACCAAAAGGAGATGGAGGGTTTACAAATAATGAATAGTAAGAGGGAAGTACTGTGAGGCCGAAGGGAAAAATCGACGGTGCACGAGTAGCATAAGAGGTGCAAAGAGTGAACCTGGCCTGTGAGCTCAAACGAAAAAGTGGCTGTGCAGGGGGTGCAAAAGGTGAACCTAGCCTATGAGTCCAAAGGAAAAAATGAGGGGTGCGCCAGTAACGTAAAGGGTACAAAAAGTAAATTTTATATATTTTTTTATTTTTATTTATTTTTATATTTATAATTTTTTATGTAAAACATAATCGGTAAGATCTAAACTATATTTATATATTTTTTTAAAATAAAAAGTGATAAAATCCTAAACTAATTATTTAAACTTTTATTAAAAAGAAAGAACAACTTTTCTAGTTTTGTAATATTTAAATAAAAAGATTTTGAAATTTTTTTCATCTTTAACCAGCAACATACTTGAACTGAAAACAAAAACCATTTTTTTTGTTTTAACGGTGGCGAGAGGCAATAATAAAATGCAAAATAGCTCTTTTCCAAAAGAAAGATATACTTATTCTCTTTAATAAGATTATCCAAATAAGTTATATTCTACTGCAGTTTTGTAATTGGGGAGCACAGCATTGATTTTCTTTCTTTTTCTTTTATTTTTTCACAAAAAGAGAGAATCTTATCTGAATTCCTTGCACGTCACTTGACAATCATAGCACTTTGGACAAACAAAACAAGGGGTGGCCCCTTACACGTGTGTCCTATTTGACAACCTACCTCACGCGCTCACTCGTGCGCGTCTCGTTCTCTTATTCCAAAAATATCAATTTCGATTTCTTTTTCTATTTTTTGTCACTACATAAATTTCACAAAAATCTGCATAAATAACGTAAGCTAACTGAAACAGATACTGCATAATTTCTTAACAGCGGAATGAAATTATGTTGGTCAATGTGAGAAAATGGAAACATGTAACAAAAAATGAAACTGAAGCAGATACTGGTAAAGCTCCTAATGGTTTTTTCTATTTTTGTCACTGCATAAATTTCACAAAAAATCCGCATAAATATCTTAAACATGGTATTTTTATAAGTGAAACAGATACTGCATAATTTCTTCACTGTGGAATGAAACTGTGCTGGTCAATGTGAGAAAATTGAAATATGTAATAATGGTCCAAAACTGAAGCAGATACTGGTAAAGCTCCAAATGGTGGTTAGAGGCCAATGAAGTAGTGTTGAGAATGGTGTTTGGTGTCCACCAATTGAAGATGGTTCTGCAGTGACTCTGCAGATGCCTCTTCTGTGATGCATCTTTATGAAGGTTTATATTATATGATACTGAAATCTATGCCTGCAACTTCTTCTGCAGCTGGCTTCAATGCTTTTGTTTTCTATCTCTACATTTTTTCTATAAAACAAAGATTAACTTTAGTCCTTTTTCTTTTGTGTTCTCTAGTGTCTATCATTTTTGATAAAACAAATTTTAAAAAAAAATATCATGTAACTGCTAAACAGAGTTAACCATTAATTTTATTAACCGAGCAATTAATCAAGTGACTTTTCAAAAGATTCTTGAAGTGAAAGAAAATTTGGATAGATATATATATTTTTTTTAAATTATTAAAAATAAATTCATCTTTATAAAATTACTTTATAATATAAGAATTATTTCTATTTATATATCATGAATTAGTTTTACTTTTAATTAATGTAGAATTTTCAACACATTTTTATTTTGAGATTGAGATCATATTAAAAAAACAAATTTAAATCTAATTCGTTTTTATATAATCTGTTTTGAGATTGAGATCATATTAAAAAATAAATTTAAATCTAATTATTTTTATAAAATCTGTTAAAAAAAATACTGATACTTATTTATGAATGAACTTTATCTTTAATTTATATGAGATATTTAAAGTAAAGATATTATTTTTCTATTAAGAAAGATCAATCTGAAAATATAACAATAATTTGAGAATTTAAAATAACCATCTTATTCTCTATCACTGTTGTGTGTATATCATGCAAACCTTGTGTTCCAAAAGGATCCTTTGAACTGCAGACAAAATAGGTTAAAAGGTCTTAGAAATGTGTCTTTATCCCTCTGAATGTTGTTCTGGTTGGGATTGAAATTAAAGTGGATACTTTTTTCTTAGGGTTTATGTGTATATTTAATAAAGACAAGTTGGTAAGGAGTCAATTTTAGCACAAGGGTCTCTCTCACTGCCAAACTTAAATTGTCCAATTTGTGATGCTGCTCCATTTGGAATCATCTTCTTTAGTTTAGCATTTTTGGTTCTGTTATGGCTTTTTCCAAATTATTAGACCAGAAACTGATAGTGTGTGTTTTCAAATTATTATATAATGTAAATTAATAAATACAATATTTTTATTTTTATAACCAATTATTATAAGAATTTTTACAGGAGAAAACAAAATTATTCCTTTACACGTGTGAGAGAGTGAAAGTGGCAAATCCTGGTTCTGTGATTTGTAAGCTATTGTGCATGCAAATCTGACATTTTGTCAGCTAATAACCATTTTAATATCTGATTATAAAATAGAACTTCGATAAAAGTATTGATTAAAAGAAACCCCACTTGTGATTGGGACAAGTTGATAATGTTATCAAATGAAGTTAACCATAGTCAGCTTCAAGAGCCAACTTATTATATTAACTTAATCAACAATGGTTGGAATGAACAATAACAAGTAAATTACTTTTATGTCCTTCACCTCTTTTCAATAATCTGTTTTCTCTTTTGTCCTTTAAAGGTTTTGTTTTGGTATTTTAAGTTTCTAATGTTTTGTTTCAAAAATTAACATCATTGTTTGTTTGAAATTGACACTATTAGTACTTTAAATTATATAGATAATTTATATATATTAAAAGTAAATTTTTTATTATACATTTTAATTATATAAAATGTATTGATTAAAAAAATTCCCATTAAGACCAGTTTCAGATAGAACGTGGAAAGAAAATAAAATAAAGGGTTATATTTTTACTCATTTTTTTTTCTTTTTCTTTTTCTGAATTAATTTCTATTTCTCCCTCTGCAAAGTCCAAACAGAACAAAACTGGGACAGGGGAAGTTGATAAGAACAACAGCAACGAAATCGTTTCTATTATCTTCTCCTTCTTCTTCCTCTCTCTCTCTCTCTCTCTCTCTCTCTCTCTCTCTCTCTCTTCACTCTCACTCGCAATCTGAATCCTCGTTCACCACTCGCGCGCATTGCATTGCATTGCTCTCTCTCACACAAAACGACGACGACGCCATCGCGCACTGTTTCGTTTTTCCTTCACTTTCCGTCGTTTGCTTCCGCAAATAGCATATCGCATGGGAAACGCTAACGGCAGAGAAGACGGATCCATTCCCGCCATCGCCGATCCTTCAATCGCCGAACCTGTGGTAGGTGTAGCTCACGCGCCGGATTCTCGTCCTCCTGTTCGTGCCTTCTCTTCCGATTCAATGGCCAATAGTCCGCCTCAAAGTCCTCGCCGCTCTAGATCGCCGATCCTCTTCGGTCCTCAGGTTCTCCCCGCAACATCCTATCTCACTTCTGCTTCGATTTTTCTGCATTTTGCTGTCGCCGCGCTTATGCGTTGATGTTGAATTGATTTTGGTGGAATTTTGGTTTTGTTCGGTCAACTAGGTTATTCGTTGATTTTGCTTTCTGTGTTCGGTTGGTGAGTTTTGGTGCTAACTAATGTCTGGTGCGTGAGAGACAGAGAGCGGGAGATTAGGAGGCAGTGTAGGTAGGGTTACTTTTGTTGAAACCGTGGATTATTTACTGAGTTTATCTTCACACGTTCGAGATTGAAAAAATAAAATGTTATCGAACGGATCTGGTAATTTTGCTGTTGATGAACTGGTTCTTTCGTGCATGGATCGTCACGAACATGGGTTCGGATTGAACAACAGTGTGTTTGGATATATTGAAACAAAGCGGAAGCTGGAATTTGCTGCTTCTTCGTTGGTGGAGAAATATATGTTTAACATGCCTGACCATTCAGGCAATAAACATGACAGTGACCTACCTGAATATTGCTATTTTTTATTGTCTAGCTATGGTTTAATTCTTTTGAATGTTTAGAGGCGGGTAGTGTGGATCTTGGAGAGTACTGCTGTAAACTATTTTTTCTCTTCAGAACATTTACGTACTCCATCTGTTTGTTTAGGAGACTTACCTCACCGTTTTGTAGATTCTGTGCAATGCTGCAATCTCTTTTCTGTGCAGTGAGAGTTTAAAACTTTGCTGGACTAACGATAGTCTCAACTTCACAGTTCATACAACTGCTACACAATGACTCCATATAAGTTTAACTTGTCCCACCTAATGATTTTCTGGTTATACAAGCACATTATGGATGGTTGTGACTTGTGACTGGATTATTACACCATTTGGAAATGCGCTTGAATAGTTATAGTCTGCTGGGCTCAACCAGTTAAATTCGCCTGGTTCAGAAATTGCACGCAATAGTGTCCTCTGGATTGAGTCTGTGAAAGCTGTTTGGAATCCGACCAAGTTTAACTTTTCACAGAATCAATTTTATTGTTATAACGTTATGGTTGTTTTTTATATCAATTTATGTGACGGGTCTTTGGTCGACATTTCTCCATTTGAGAAACAACACGTGAAATATTGCAATACAGATAACTGATAATGTTTGTCAATGCTGCTGCAATAATTTTGGATACCGTTATCAATGCTTCAGTTTGTAATTTAAAAGAATCTTGCAGGTGAGACAATATACTTTGTGATTATTATATTCTAATAGCAGTTCAGGATCTACTTTCCAAAGTGCCAAACAAGGTTATACGTGTGGTATACAATATACAATCAATGTTTTTCTGTGCATTTATTCCCTCCTATCCAATGTTCTATTGATCCATGGGTTTGGTAGATATTTGCCCAGTGTCTCCTTTATACCTATCAATGTTTTGAGTGTCCTTTTGTGGTTGTTGATTTGCGGGTAACCTGGAGAAGAAAACTTCTATTCTGAAGGCATATCTATCTTGTTCAAAGTTTATATGTACTTGTCCAGCCAAGCTAAAAAAGCAAGACTGGTGGTTTAGTTTAATTTGTATGTCAGTATTTGTGAATTTTGGTTGTCATATTTTGCATGCTTATATGTTTTCAGTATGGGTTCAGACGTGTGTAAGTTAATGCTTTCGTGTCAATATAGTAAAAGGGGACGCAGAAGCAGCTTTGGCTTGCTACAGGGGAGCGGGTGTATATCGGTGGGAAACATGTTTCCAAACACAATTAAGTAAATTTTATGTTTTCTTTTCCAATGATTCAAATTAATATTATTTTTTATCTGATCTTTTGTTTACTAAAATGATCATTTTTCAGTTACCCTCTAGTTCTTTTAAGGTGAATGAATATGTATAATTTAATTTAATACAGATATCTGAATCTATCTTTTACCTTCATAATCGACGGGGTTTCCCAGGTGTGCTGATGTATTTATGTTGAATTATTTTGTGTCTATAAAGATTTTCACTCCCAATGTAAAGTAGAGTGTAATGTTGTGAAAATTTTTGCACTCTGCACATTTTCAAGTTTATGTGATATGGTCAGTGGTAAATCATTTCGTAGCTACTAAATAAGAACCTGTAATATGTGGAAAAAAAAACCTTGTAACTGTCACGGTGTAAATTTATCTACTAGCCCCCTCATAACATTTTCTTGTTCATATTGTTCTGTATTTTCAAACAACTTTCGCAATGCCAAGATTATGACATTTAATTTCATTTACTTCTGCATGATTCATATCAATTAATGCAATCCTTATTTATTTTAACCACTACTTGCATATCTGGAAGCAAGATGATTACCCTCTCAAACCAGTTTGGTATTATATAATATCTTGTACGCAAAATCCGGAGTGATTGATGGCACTTTATGCACCATAGCTATTTGCCCTTACTAACAACACTAATGAAACTATGAGAAAACCCGGTGTGTCGAGAGCAGTTGGATGCCATTTGTTGTCATAACCACTTTTGCATGAGACTAAAACCCCTCTATTTTTGTTTCGTGGAGTGGCATCGTTTGGTGGGGTGAATCCTGGGATTTTCCCCCTCTTTTATTTCGTTAGACCCTTTTCACACTCTCGCCTCTTCTGAAGGCTAATTGATGTAGGTGTCTTCTCTCTAAGACACTGATCATTTGACCCAGAGCTCCCAGCTGCGTTTCCAGCCAACCAACACTCCAGAATTCTGGCACACCCTTCTGTGGTCTCTCTGTTGACATCCTTCGGGATTGGTTCTGTTCCCGTCAGAGTGGGGTCTATGCTTTGTTTTATATATTTTTTACTGTTTTGTTCAGATATGTATCTCCACTTCAGCCATTAAACTATAAGAAAATGAAGGGTGAGGATGAGCAGTAACTCCTTTTAAAGTTATTCATGAAGTAACGTTCACCATTACTATATGCCTCACTGAAATTTCAATTTCTTTCTTTTTCAATAATTTGATTTTAGGGTTAGGAAATTAGTATGTAAGGTGTCCTCAGTGGCAAATTGGCATTACTTAAAAAAATAAATATTAGCTTTCTTTGTTTTCAGGTTCCTCTACCTCCGTTACAAAGAGGAAACGGACCTCCTTTTCTCAATCAAATGTGGCAGACTGAGCCTCACGGTATTGTCAATCAACCTCCTGAGCAAGGGATCCCTGTCTTGATTACATGGAACTATGGTGGTAACAACGTGGCTGTGGAGGGATCTTGGGATAACTGGACCTCTAGGTGAGATTAACTACTTTTTTGTCAGTGACAACAGATTGATTGTATTTGACATAAAAAAAAAAAAAGTTATCATAACTGCATATATTCTACAATGAGATCAGTACCAGTAAATTTATTATTTGCAGGAAGGCACTGCAGAGAGCTGGCAAGGATCACTCAATCTTATTAGTCCTTCCACCAGGTATATATCATTATAGATTCATTGCCGATGGTGAAGAGAGATTTATTCCAGACCTTCCTAATGTAACTGACGAGATGGGACATGTCTGCAATCTTCTTGATGTTAATGTATGTATCGTCCTACTTGTTTCTCTCTTGATGAAAATATCATTTTCGAACGTATTTTCGTATGCCTGCATTGAAGTCTTTTTCTTCCGTGTAAGGTGATTGCTTCAATTGGGTTTTAAGATGAACTTGACATACAACGATGCCGAAGTTTTTCCTTGTGTTCTTCTAGGTCTTTGTTTTATGTTAGACGATGAGGGTGAACAGGACATGTAGCCCAGGTGGGTGGGCCATGGAAAGAGTAACACACACTATATTATTTTGTCATGTCTGCATGCCACATATGGAGATAAAGGTCGACCATAGACAGGGAAAACACTGGTTTCTGCACTCTACTATTGGTTCATGGGAACAACTTTTAAGTTTTGTAAAGCTAGTTTTCATAGGATTTTGTTCTTTGGTAGGGTTATGAGTTAGTAGGCGTGTTGAATGGAAATTGAGTGATAAAATCTTGCACATTGTTTCTTGACTTTACTTCTTATAACTTTGATATTGACTTGAGTGTAAATATGAAATGAAAATTCAACTGATTACAATAATAGTTTTTCCTATCCCATTTAGGGAAATTGAATTCTCTCCAGAAACTGATTTGAATCTTATTGTTTTTCTGCAGGATTATGTGCCAGAAAACCCTGATGGCGTGTCTGAGTTTGAAGCGCCACCCTCCCCCGAATCCAGTTATGGTCAAGCATTTCCAGCTGACGAGGACTTTGCAAAAGAGCCAATGTCTGTTCCTTCGCAACTGCATCTTACTGTCCTAGGTATGGAGAACTCTGACGTAGGTTCCTCTTCCAAGCCCCAACATGTTGTGCTAAATCACGTCTTCATCGAGAAAAATTTGGCCTCAAAGTCTGTTGTTGCCCTGGGACTGACTCACAGATTCCAGTCCAAATATGTGACAGTTGTCCTTTACAAACCACTCAAGAGGTAAATATGTGACGCTTGTCAATTATATAAAACTTTTTGTTTTTTTTTTTGGTAGCCTCAGTCTGTAAAGATGAAAATTTAAATAATAGTCCTGACAGGCGGTATATAGATATGTTCGAGACTTCTGTTGGAATTGATAAATTTAACCTTTTGTTTCTTCAATCACTTTTTGCTTTTTTTTCCTTCTATAATTATTGAAACAACACTAGGATGCGCCTTAAATATGACTTTAGTCGAGCTACTAAAGTAGGTCGCTGGTCATGTTTTCTGCATTATAATATCCGAACTATTGTACACAAGCAAAAGAATAGCTGAAATTTTGGTCTATGTGATTTGGAGAACCTCCGGTCCGCAACATTAAGTCGTGAAACTGGCCTGGTTAAACATGAGTTAGGGTTGGTTATGTTGCATAAGCAGCTATGCATGGTAGTATTCTTTAGAGCGTATTGCTATAATTTTTCGTTTGCATTGTAGTCAACAAAAACAGGAAAAATTCGAACGTTCTATCATTCATTTTTCGTTTCCTTTTGTGTTTGGTATTATCTTAAATTTTAAGGGAAGGTTTTGGCAAGAGGAAAGAAAAATAGGAAGATAAAATGTGGATAATTATGCATTCTTATTTGGTTAAAGAAAAAAGTCAGAAAGGAGAAAAAATGACTTCTATAGGCACAAGTTTTTTCTTTTTTTTTATTTTATTTATTCATGGACATGATTCAAGGTAAGTATAATATGATTGATGATTGTTTTCGTGATGGATTGTGAATATGGGTCCTGTCTAAATGATTCAACTTCAGGTCCAATGCATTACCCACATGTCTTCAACTCTTTGGTTAAGAAAATGTTTTATTTTTTGAAAGACCACGCAAAAAATGTATGATAAGAATTATAACACTATTGAAATGTTTTCTAAACTAATAACTTTTGATGTTTTTAAAACTATAAAGCCATAATATTTTGAAGTTTTTGGTTTCCTATTTCTTTTTTTTTCTTTGTATTTTTATATCTTATTATCTCACTTTTATTTGCCAATGTAAGCTTTTAATTTTTTGAAAATGAAATTGTCATTGAGTACATTTTTCTTTCTAGAATTATAATTTTAAAGTATAGGTTTTGTTGTTTCATTGCACACTACTAAACGTAGGGTACGGGATCAAAGTACTGGCGAGTGAAGTCAATGGCACAAATAGTATAGTTTGGATGAAATTCCGTTCCGGTGATGATATAGTGTTGGGTTTAGGTTTGTAATTCGGCTATAGGCAATCTCTTGTGATAAAATAAAACTATTTTTTGTAATTGGGCTTTAGGTATTCTCTTGTGGGCCATTATTCTGTACCCTCATTATTTGAATAGGCACTCTATATAAATTCAAAATTCTATTTTTATCTTTTTGAAATTTTTATTTCAGATGGTATATTAATGTTTAAAATTTCAAGGTTTAGTATTTAGAATTTTTAACTTAAAAATGCAAAATCTAAGTATATAGCAAAATTATGGTACAAATCGTTCTCTCATATGTGAAATCAAAGGCTAAAGTCTTGCATTTATTGAAATGGCATTAAACACTTAAAATACAAACATTGTCCACATAAGGTCTCTCTCTAGCTTTGCCTTATTCTTAGTCACATCTTTGTCAAAAGCTAAAATTCCAAATGATTTCATTAAAAAATCAGATGCATATTATGGGGATGCATTTTCTATCTGAAATGCAATTTGGATTGTGTATTTCAAAATATACATAACACTTCAAAATATGTTCTGGATCGTGTAATTCAAAATCTTCTCAAATCACCCCATCCAAAATAAACCACCACCTGTTCAAGCGACATGATGGGACAGCGGGATCTGAAGCAATTCTTTCGAGAACAATATTATTTCGGCAAGGCCTCTCACACTCGAACTACACATGAAATAGGTGTGATGGCGAAGGTAAGTGAGTGCGGCTAGAGAGGAATATGAAGTGAGTGCGAGAAGAAGGAAGTAGGAATTTTTATAAATGTGAAGCGGGGTATTTTGAACATTTCACCACCCTCGGGTGTAGAATGAATGCAATGGTCTCTCTTGTGATAAAATAGAACTACTTTGTAATTGGGCTTCAGGTGATCTCTTGTGATAAAATAGAGACAGTTATTTCCTGCACTATATAAATTGTGAACTGCACTTATAACTTTTTTAAAATACCAAAATTACCATTAGCATTATTAATAGTATACCGTACATTTGATCCTCCATGCGTCTTCTTAGTGTCTGTTTTTATTTATTTTAATTATTTTAGAGATAGATACGATTTATACTTTAATTTTTTAGTGCCAGTGAAGTTTCTTTTACAATAAAGGAAAATAAACAAAAGACAGTGAAAATAGATTAAAAAAAAAAGGCAAATTCCCATGCCCTAACCACTTACCAAACACATTCATACATGTTTTCCCTGTCTATAAATATGGTCAGGAATGTACATTTTTCTTCCAACTTCCGTATATTTCTATAAATATAAAAATTATTCATATAAAAATTATTCAT
>Ga0099825_1005272_pt1 | contig 16628 bp, 9 predicted proteins | sample SiratroredBW_FD_76838 | JGI IMG/M metagenome (GOLD analysis project Ga0099825, IMG submission 76838) | Root nodule microbial communities of legume samples collected from California, USA - Siratro red BW | ecosystem: Host-associated > Plants > Roots > Nodule | place: USA: California | collected...
AAAGAGACATAACCTTTATTGAAATGGCAATAATAACCACTTAGACCAAGGAATTCACTGTGTTGTTTAAACGTTGTAGGAATTGAGTTACTCTTGAGACTTTATTAGGGATAATAAAAAACCAATCGAAGAGACCATGTGACCCAAATAAGATTTTTGTTGTGCTCCAAAAACACATTTCACCAACTTTGACATGTGAGCTGTTGCAAAACCTCTAACACTAGAGTCAAATGTGACAAACGATCGTTATAGATTAAGATATTGTTAAAGAAGACAAGGACGAACTGACGAAGAAAAACCTGAAAAATACCATTGGCAGTAGGAAAAGTCGTTTTATAACGTAGTGTGCTGAATTAGCCCTTCTTCTCAATTTCAGTCTTATAATGGAAAGGGTAACGATAGGGGCGTGCCTTCAGTGGTTTTGAAAGAAAGGAGCAAATTGCCGAAGAATAGTGATAATGTCCAAAATGCAGCTATGGATGCATATTAACAAAAAGGGAATAACCAAAAAATCAAATACATTCCAATTGCATTTGCATTTTCCTGTTCTTTTTATGCATCAGCAATCCTAAGTTTCCATGTCTTTTTTCTTTCACGTTTGCTACTCGTCAATTTTGTTACCGCATCAATGGGTCCTTGTGCCACGTGGCTGGTCCCACCCACTTGCTCTTGAATAGAAGACGGTGTTCTTCCTGTATCAAATGATTAGTCCACCATGTTGGCACACCACAATAGGGAGCAAGGAGACAACATTTATATGGACAGTTATTTGAGTAACTAAGAAATCCCATCATAATTGAAAAGGAACAAAATTTGCTGATACACTATCATGATCAGAAAAAAAAAATGAACCACATTCTTATTCAAATCCCATATCTATGCTGCGATAACTAATAGAAGTTTGAGCTCTTAAAGCTTATTTTTAAGGAAGTGCCTCCTTTAAGGTGCGGGTGAAAGCTTCCAGTTCTTTCAATCCCTCTTGAGGAGTTTTGGCTTCTCCAAGCACCTTCACCATAGCGCTGCCAACAATCACACCATCAGCTCCCCATCCTGCTACCTGTATCAAAGTATATAGTCCATTATTAACCAAACTGACTGAGGTAGAAGCATACAAACATACGGACTAAGAACTAACCTGTTTAACATGCTCGGGCTTTGATATTCCAAAACCAACAGCCACAGGTTTAGTTGTTGCCTGAATTGCAATTAAAAAAAATAAAGGATTAAACATGTATCAAATATTGAGATTAACAAAGTTCAATGGTAGACTATTTTATCATAATTGATCTGATACCACCTCCTGCAACCAAAGAGAATTGACAGGACCAGAAGACATCCACCACATCATACAAGATACAAATAAAGTTGAGACCAAGATTGAAAAGACAAACCTCTTTGATTTCCTTCAGAAGAGACTGAACATTACCACTAACTGATGATCGGGCTCCTGTGACCCCCACCGCGCTCACCTAAATTAAATCAACAAATGGTTAATGACATTTGCCAGCAGATGATGCAATGAGGTAAAGATAACTTCTGTTTTCACGATCATATTCTATCTGTATCCAATTTCCAAAAACTTTGGGATCAAGGTGACTTGTTAACACTGTCAACCTATAAACCCATTTTGACGTGTGAACTAAATAAATTGTTTGAAAACCCATACCTTTACCAAGTTCTAGGCGCAAAATATGTCAAAATCAAATGTTTGGAAACGTCAACATGCAGTAATATGAGCAAACTTGACAAATTACAAATTAATTACAAAAATCAAGCCTGAACGCAAGATAACGCCAAACTTTCGTAAAATAAGGTAAAAACATATCGTTGTCAATTTCTATGACTGGCTTCTGCAAAAGTGAATGTCCCAATCCAACCTAGTAAATACTTCAAAAAGCTACCTTCAAACAGAAGGTCAAAGGCAATTGTACCAACTACAAACAATAGTTTTGTCTCCTTGGGGTGCAAAGAGAAGGTCAGAGAGAAAGTTAATAAATAGAGGAATAACTAAAGCAATTGGCATTTTGCATTCGACGCTGGTTTCTTTAAATATGAGGCGACAATAATGGTTCAAGAGTTCTTGGAATATGCCAAATGCATGAAAACAACATAAAAAGAAAAAATAAAATTTATTCTGATTTCACCAGCTTAAAAGCAGGATCAAATTTGCTTTCTAATATCAAAGAAGGGAACCAGTTGGTGAATGGCTAACTTCTTATCCACACAGTACATGAATAAGATGTTTGGAAAAAAATATGGAACACAAATAAGCAGATAATGGAGTTATATGAAAACTAAGAAGTGAAGCCGAAAAATAGAAGTTAATAAGGTTGAAAGAAGCCCATACAAGATACACAAATCCTTCTGCTGCATCAACAATAGCCTTCATTCGGTCTTTTGGAGTGGTAGGTGTTGTGAGGAGTACCTTAACAATATCAAACAAGTAAATATACTAGATCAATTAGATATATAAACAAAGATTAATTTATCCAAACAAAATTAAAAAGAAAATATATTATAAAATGTTAACCAATATATACTAACATATTTGTATAATATTGCAAAATGTATAATGCAATAGAATGGAATGACGTTAATCACAAGCAAACTTCATGTCTCCACAATAACCACCATGTCTCCTTGGGTGTGGTTAACTACGGAATTTTATATTTATAAAGGAAAAAATATTCACCACTAGTTTTCAATCATCGGGATCAATGGTATAAGAATATTAATTTGAAATCTAAAACAAATGCAAGAGATAATTGTAACGGTAAGCAAACCAGTTCAATTCCATTTTTCTTAGCCTCCACCCTTAGAGTCTCCGTCTCCTCCAGAGGGACATCCGGGACCACAAGCCCTGTATATATATGACAAAGAAAAGAATATCATCCTCATTACCACACTACTGGAAAGAGAGACAATAAAAACAAGATCTTATTTCAAAATTTTCCATTTGAACGAAGAAGCTGATATAGAAGCTGTAACCAGGACTAGGCAGGAGAGTGAAGAGACATTTTCTCCTATAATGATAAATATTTAAATTAGCGATACCCAAAAATCTAACTTCAAATATATTAGATGGTGTATGTAATTGGAACTGCTTCCTTATCTTGTCTATTACAATATTGAATTATGATAGAACTAATACAGAAATTAGACCCAAGAGAAGCATGGCATAATGTAAAACTTTGGCAAATCATTACTTGTGTTGAGTCATACATACCATGTACGCCAGTTTCTTTTATGATGGACATGAATCCCTCAGTACCGCGCTTCAGTATTGGATTGTAATATGTAAACAGTGCAATTGGACATGACAATTGCGGAACAACCTGCCGAACCAATCATTGCAAAGGATCGTCAGATCAGGGAGCTAAGAGAAGATACACATGACAAAGCAATAAGAAATTATTTCTGAACCACTCTTCCTTATAAATAGGAATAATTGTTTGTGAGGTAACAATGGCCAAAAAAGATCTCTCTCTCCAAAGGTTCAAATTTTGGGAAGTTTTAGCGTATCATAGGAAATTAGATACATGTATCATACATCCTAGATTAGGGATATTCTTTCCAGATTTCATGTTACCTCGAGCATCTATATAACGAGGTAGAATAAGTATTGCTTAAGTGAATTGAATCGATACAAGTCATTCAAGTTTATTCTTCTGTTCTGGTTCAAGTAAGAAAAGGGATATAGGATGGATAGGCCTCACTCGTTCAAATTTTATAACAATATAGCAACATTGGTTGCTTGCACGGATAACTTGTCAATTGAAGAAATTAAAATTAATTGCTAAAGCATTAGCTGTTGACAGTGATAACTAATAAATGGCAAGGAGTTACACAATTACCTCCTTCAACATAGAAATGATTGCATTAAAATTGGTCCCCTTTGCAAGAGATCTTGTAGCAGCAGCCTGAAGAGAAAGATGGTTCAGTTTGAGAGTCAGGTGGTATAAGTATCAAAAGAACAAAAAAAATAAAAAAATAAAGCATCAAACCTGGATAACAGGACCATCTGCCAAAGGATCAGAATATGGAACACCTAGCTCAATTATGTCAGACCCGCATGAATCAAGCACTTTTAGTGCTTCTGCAGTGGTTGAAAGGTCAGGGTCACCGGCTGTGATATATGGTATGAAAGCCACCTTGACACAAATATACTTCTTAGAAAATACTCATTTGGCAGTCAAGAATAGCTCTCAGACTCATATCTCTTTGCAATAAACTTGACACGGTACTAAAAATAACCAACCAACACGCAACCATAATCACCAATATACCAACACCAACCCATTATATAATCAGGCAGACAAAAGTCATTGATTTGAAAACGCATAGAAAATGGAATCAGAAAAATAGATTTATCAAAACAAAAGGGCAACTAGGCAACACGTTGCTATTCAAGTTGAAATGTGAGACAATGGAAAACATTGCAAGCATGGAACCTATACAACTGGAAAAATAAGTACTTACTTTTCCTTCCTTTTTCAGTCTGGTGAATGTTTCAGAGATTCCCGGAGCTTCCATGGTCCTCATAGCAGCCACTGGAGTGTATCTCTTCACAGAGATGAAAGCCTTCTTAGAGGAAAAACAAACATGGAAACCGACCTCAGGTTTCTTCAATTGAAAGAAGCAACTTGACTTGAGGGCAAGAGCCATAAAATTGATAATTACTGAAATTTCACATGAAATTAAGCATGAGGGTTCCCAACAGAACAAAAACTCATGACCGCGATATTACAGAAAACGAGAAAATGAATCTTCACGGAAAACAAAAAAATGCACCAAATTCAACCCTTCAATATCCACAAAATTTACAGCATTACATTGATTTGACAAATCCATAGAACATTCTAGAAACCCATTGAACAATGACAAAGCTTTCACCATACGGATAAATGCTAAAGCAAAGAAGCAAATAATATTAACACATCCATTTTCACAACTCATCCTAACCAAAATACAGTGTTTTCTAAGAAGGAAAACGGAGATTTCAATTCAACGCAAGTACACAAAGAATTTTGGTACCTAAAAATCAAAATAAGTGAAAATGAAAGCTGAAAACGACACAGAATCGGAGAATGACCTGATTTTTTATGTTGGGTTTTTTCTCTCCTTCCTTAATGTGAGTCCTATTCTGGGTCTCCTGCAACCTTTCCCTTATATTATATAGTATTCAGTTTCACTATTCACTTTATTTCAGACATGTGGACAATAAAGAAATTCAAGTTAATGGAATTTAAATAAGCTATCCATTGAATGGATATACAATAATATATATATATATATATATATAGCTTTTTCTCCCTTTTCAGAAATAATAAGTTTTATTCATTGAAGAGTTTTGTCCTTTGCTTTCATTTTCATTTATTTGTCTGCTTTAAATTAAATGCTTCCGGGGAATGAATTTGCTAGGAATGGGATAAAGTTTATGTATGGACATCACACAACTAATCAAAAATATTATGACTTTTTTTTTCTGAGGTAATTTTATTCAAGATATGGTTAATTTAACATTAGAATTCAATGGTAGTACATAAGATTCATATCATTAATCAGCTAATTAAAATTTTAAAGTAATTATTAAAACTTAATAATGTAAGTATGTGCATGTGTATGTCTCGTATGGGAATTGATGAGTCCAGGTTATATTACTTAAGGACAATTAATTTGGTTTTGTTTTGTATGTTTAAGCTTACAGGAAACTTTCAAACTTAAAGCATATGGCTTTTTTTTTTTTTTTTTATAATCTCATGTGATAAGGAAAATTTACATATTAAGTTCCATCCAAATAATTATATATATATATATATATATATATATATTAGTTTAGTAAATTTTTTTTCTAAGTTGAAGTTTAGAAGTGAATAAGTTGAACTTATATTTATCAAGTTGGTCGTAGGAGTATTTCAATGGGACTAACTACTGTGTAATGTTTGTTAATGTCAAAACATGAACTTATGATTTTATTGGTTGAGAAAACTATTCTAGTAGGATTTAATTTATTTGGCTGTAAATGGTTAATTAAGTCCTGTTTATTTTTAATATTTAATATGAAAACAAGTTTTCTTCAATATTCTTAATTTGAAAAATCATGTATGGAGCTTTCATACTTATGTAAATAATTTTGTTTTAAGTTTATGAAGTAATGATTCAAAATAAGCAATTTAATATTGTTACAATATGAAAAATAATCAGTTAAATTGGATTTTGACTTTTTAGAAATTTTACATATTTCTGTCAATGGATTTCATCCAAAGAACAAACGTCGTTCTCGGACTTGAAATTTGTCCAACATTTTTGTAATTTGCTTAAGGGATTAATGCAAATCTTCTCGATCATGTCAAGTTTTTTTTTCTTTTTTCTTTTACACATTTAGATCTTAAAGTAAATGAAGAAAAAATTTGAAGCTGTTAAAAAGTTCGCTTAGTCCCTTTTAAAATAAATGGTCAAAAACCGGAAAACATGTAAGAAAACCAAAAATGTTTTACTTTTATTATTTTGGATATTACATGAGACAATTTTTTCTAAGGAAATTAATAAAATATTAATTTCTATTATTTTGAGTGCTACATAATACAATTTTCTACAAGTTAAAAAATAAATAAAAAGGACCGATTATAAATTACTTTTTAACTAAAACACAAGATTTAAGTTCACGGATAAAAGATAATATATATAATTTTGTCCTTTAAAAGTAATAATTTATCTTTAAGTCTTATTCACCGTGGGGTTTATCATGCTTCTGTGTAATGTAGGTTCGTTAAATTTTATAATATTATTTTAAAACTTAAAAGGTTATTTTTTTCATCAGTTATTTAATGCAATACTATTATTTAATTTTTATTAAATATATTTATGAAAATCATTAAGGTAAAATAAAAGGTTTTTAATGAGAGTACTTTTAATATCAACACTAACAAATTGCCCTAAAAAAACATTAAAAGCTTAAATTAAAAAGTTGATGAATGAATACAGTGAATAGAGAGAAATCTATATTGATATAAAGTTGATGATTCCTATATTTGTAGTTTTGAGTTTTAGTTATAGTTTATTGTGCATATATTATATTCAAAGTGAAATAAAGAAATTAATGTATGTATGTATGTATTGAATTATATGTACACTACCCATTTTAACAATAATCACTTTATGTTTTATTTATATTATAAACTTAATGTTCCAAAGTTTAAAAAAATGCAATATATATAAGTATCTAGTGTATATAGAAACAAGTAGGTATAAAGTCTTAATATTTTTTTATACTTTAGTGAGTGAAATAAGATATTACTATTGATCAACTGAATTCTTTATGTATTTAGATAAAAAATATATAAACTAAAAACAATTGTATATATGATTTTAAAATTAATTATTATAAAATTAATAATTTTATTACATGCATGGAATTATGAATTTGATAACAATACATAGATTTTTGTATGAGTTTAATTGGATCATGGATTATCTTAGTGCTTGGATACCTTATGTTAACAGGTTGCGCAGATTATTATCATATAATAAGAAACCTTTGTGTGATTTCTATTCCATGTGAATATTTATTGGACCAACAATACTCACACTAAACAATTTTAATTTCCTATCTATTAACTTGGGAAGACCCTTGATACGACACACACAAAAATCTTTGCATTGTTGAATTTGAAAAAGGTTTTTACAATGTTAATAAAGTTTGAATTAAATTATAGTTTGATTTTGCAAAACAACTAATACGTGTACTTAAAATATCAAAACCCTTTTATATTGCCATTTAATTATAAATAAAGCTTTGATTGACTTTGTAATACTATATTAAAATATATGCAATTTTTTTTTAGTTAGTTGGTAGTGTAAAAAGTTACTTTAAGAATCTATGCATGTTACAATGGTTTTTAAGAAAAATATTATTGATTAAATTTTATGTCAAACTTATTAAGCATGCTTTCGACATTTTGGACCCAAAATGAAAAGGTTTCAATAAAAATGTTTATGATAAAAACATTAAAAGTACATATGAAAATTATCAGTAAATAGGATCTAGCAAGACTAAAAAGTCACACTCTTATTAAATTTTCATTTAATTAAAAAACTACTTAATCGTGTTTTTTTTTCATATGGTATCAAATGAGTAATCTTAGCTCTTTGTGATTTCAATTACTGAAATCAAAATACTATTTTTTTAGAATTAATGAAATTTGATCCAACTCTTTTAGTTTCATCTTTTGTTCCTCGTATATTTATTTTTATATAATTCGTATTTTTGACATGCATTAACTTAAATAGTGTTTTTTATGTATAATTTATATTTTGAAGTCAATATTTTTTAATAAAATATTAAACATAAATTTGATTATTTTTAAAATTTACATAGTAAAGTATTATATACACATACTTTTTATTTATATTTATTAATTATTTTAGCAGATAACATTTGATGTATCTTTAGTTATCATCACACAAACACATATATAAAGAGAGAGAGAGAAAAAATAGAGTGAGCTGAATTACATATCTACTTTTGAAAGTATAAAATAATGCATGTTATGGTGCTTTTGACACAAGTTGATGCAACTCTTGAAACTTCAAAATTTATATGGATTCATATCTTATTTATGCCATTGACTAATTTCAATTTTTAAGAATGATTGAGAACATATATTTTCTACTTAATACTATTATCAGTATTGTCACATTATCACTAAATTAGGTCATTAAACCATCTCCATATTTATTCAAATTTAAATAAAGTAACAGTTGTTTGAAACAGCCTTTTATATTAACAATTGTTTAAAAAAAAATATTTCAATAAGAGACAATTGCTTATCAATAAAATAATGTTTATTTTCATTCAATGAGAGAACCTCGATATATAGAAAAAAAAAAAGAGTAAAGAAAATAAAGAAAATAGGCAATGAATTATTTAGAATTTAAAAAAAAAAATCTATTAGAATAAATTTGATTACAAATTGCTTTAAAAAATTGTGATAGAGAGTTCTACATTTTATAGGAGTGGTCTTTGGCTTAATCTCGTGACTATTGAATCATTAAATCTCAATTATAGTAAATAGGTCATTATCAAATTGATTATATGATTATCCGTTGAATCCGTTTTATTTGATAACACGTTTCTTAGATAGAATCAAGGCTTATGCATAACTTACATAACGCATGCCTTATTTTATTGTTCTAATTATATCCCATGATTAATAGACAATAATACTCTACCTTTCTAGTTGTTATAAGAGCAATTTTGTTTTTGTTTTACATTTTTAATCTCTTCAAGAAATTTCTCTTTTGCTCTAATTTGATTTTTTTAAGTAGTCTTTGTGACTTATGTATTAGACAAATTATTAATTCAGTTCTTAAAATTATAATAGTATATCAAGTTGGGTTTTCAAATTAATAAAACAGAAAAATAGTCTCTCGAATTGTACATCTTTAATATTTAGTCCTTGAAATTATGATGGATAATCTACTATATTTATGAAATAAATAAAATAACGAATTATTCTTAAAATTATAAACTGTTAATTAGGTTTAAAAATTACAATAACAAGAAAAAATGGTGTATATAATTATAAAGGCTTAATTTTATGCAGACCTATAATTTTCTTTTATCATAATTAGACAAAATGGAATTGAAATATCAATCTAAAATTTTTCGGACCCTTTTATCATTTCCATCACACCACTCTCTAAATTCTAAACCACTCCTATGTAGGTTGTGAATGAGTCAATTATAATCATATTAATAGTTTAATCTATTGATAGAAACAATCGGGCAAGACTAGTTTAAATAAACAAGAATCAATAAATCTTTAATTTTACTTATAAAAGTACATTTAAGTTATATCTAATTAAGTGAAACTAAAATTTATCAATTCATAACTCTTAAATCATGATTAAAAGTTGACCTTTAAAATCATGAAATTTATCAAATGTTAATCATATTTACCATGTATGAATTATAACCCTATAATTACATAATAATAAAGAACCAATAAATCATACACAAAATTTGGAACTAACGAATTCAGTGACAAATCTAATCCATTAATACCAGCAAAGTGATGATAATATTAAAGCTCTTCACTTCTCCCTTTTCCTTAAATGAGAAAAAAAGACTTGAAGATGTAGTTGCTTCAAGCTTGTTTAATGGTAGTAGAAAACAAGTGTTATGATTTTTGTGGCCCAATATTGGATTGATTTAAGTGTGTAAAAAAAAAAAAAAGAGAGAGAGGGAGAGGAGAGTGCTGTTGATGTTTATCGTTTGCAATACAGAAAGAAAATTGACAAAGTGTTTTTTTTTTGTGTGTAAAATTTATTAATCAAGTAAATAATTTATTAAATGTTAAATTAATTCATTTTAATTTAAAATAGTTATTATTATCTGCATATTTACCAACTTTGACTTTTATGCTACTAAAAATGGACTTTTAGGCTGAATGCACGCCCAGGCCCATGTTGACGAAGAAAAAAATATTTAATATTCGTTAGTCATAATTATTTATAAAATTATATATATTTTCTCTAAAATATTTAAATAAGTCACTTTATTTCAATATAATGATAATTTTCAAATTTAATTTTTATATTTTAAATTATCATGTAAAATAAATAAATAAAACAAGTAACTTATACAAATTACTCTATACATAACCTAATTTTAGTTTATAAAAAAATTAATATAAGTTTTCCTTCCTATTTTTTTTTTCGTTGGTTTTAGAAATATTTGTGGAGAAACTGATCTCAATGTACACCAACTTAAGGTAGCTTAAGCTAGGTCTCTTCTTGCCAAACAAATATATCAATACCCGAAATTCTTCAATTGCTGCAGACTCCAGTGTTGGATTTGCACAAGTGATGCCTTTATAGGCAAAAATTTAACAATAATAGAATAATAAGAACTTGATAAACAAGAACGTCAAATAGATTTAATTGATTGTAATACAACATTTGATATTTGTTTGGTGAAGTACTCATGAGAAATGGTTTAGCATGATTAAATTAATAATTGTTACAAGATAACAGGCAAACAAAACTAAGGGGAAATGAAAAATTGGCAAACATAATAATTGTTGAATCTTGGATGGTTGCAATTGGACAGTAGGAACATAATATAGGAAAAATGTATGATAATGGATCAGAGGGTCTTTCCAGCACGTAATTGCTATTTGATACTTATGGATTGTGTTAATAAGAAATAGAGTGAGGAAAGAAGTGTGTAGTAGAAGAACTTCCCTAGGCACTAATAAGAACAGAAATAGTGGGGAAAGGGGAGAAAGAAAAGAGGAATGGATCTGTGTGTAAATACCAAAAATAGAGTCCCTTTTAAATAAAAGAAGAAGCTTTTTGTAAGCAAGATAAAGGCACCGCACTCATTGTGCAAAGTGGGAAGCTAACTACCCAGTAGAGAAAAAAAAAACACAGTTAAGTGAGTGCAAAACCAAGAAACAAAAACCAAACCAATCCCTCCTCGTACTCCCCAATTTCACTTTCCGCTTCATGTGAATTCTGAGTTTCCAACTCCTTCGCCTGATTCAACCTTAACTCGTCCCAGTTCAAGCTCAAACTCCTGCTCATGGCGAATAACGCTTCCGACACTCCCGCCGACGATTTCCTTGAACAAATTCTCGGCCTCCCGACCTTCGCTTCCGGCGACTCGGGCCTCTCTGCCGCCGATGTTGGCCTCTCCGGTACTACTTCTCCGGCTCCGATGATGCTGCAGCTCAACTCTGCAGACGCCAACGCTCACCTCACCGGCGCCGCCTTCCACGCGCCGGTGTATCAGTTAGGTCTTAGCTTGGACCAAGGCAAAGGAGGGTTCATGAAGCCCGAGGAAGCCTCCGCTAGCGGAAAGCGGTATCGCGACGACGTCGTTGATGGCAGAGCTAAGAATGTAAACCTCCACCTTTTTTCGATTCTCCTCTTTTTGGATATGATTTTCAATCGACACTAACTTCTGTGCTTTCAATCAATTAATTGTTTCGGTCTAATATGAGAGTTTGTTTCAGGAAGAGGTTTTATATGCTTAGAATTACTTTACTTTAATTGCCTGGTTCAAATTACCACCATTGCATTTACATCAAGCAAAGAAACGTCTTAAAGGTTGATGAAAATAGTACCTAGCAGTGGAATGGTGATTTCCTTCCAAATTAAAGTATATAAAAAACAAGATTATTGGAGTTTCATGTTGACGGATTTGTTAGGTGCGTGGTTGTTTTTGATGGTAGTCAACTTGGTATAGACACACGTCAATATCTCTCTGTAATTGCCCTGGCTGTTGGGTATATTGTTAGATTTGAATATGATTTATTGAGTAGGTTATCTATACCTTCTGTAATCTTTAAACCTCTTAAATCATGTTGAATATTTATGTTTGACTTTGAGTAATCCTTGAATGATTGTTTTCTTGTGAGAATCTTCTTTGGCTTTTCCCTGTTCTTATTCTTACTGGATCAAGTTGCATTTGATGTCCGGTTGATAATTCATAACCCTCTTGTAGGTTTTCCATGGGCAACCCATGCCTACTACTATGCCCGCTGCTCCACATCCTCCAGCAATACGCCCTAGGGTGCGAGCCAGGAGAGGACAGGCTACAGATCCACACAGCATAGCTGAACGGGTGAGGTTTTAGATTCTTGAATACAGACTGTTTGCTGGTTATGATACTTAACCTTTAAATTGTGGGTTAAGGTGGTAGCTCATTCTTTCTTCCATGTCAACTTTTGATTACAGTTGCGCAGAGAAAGAATAGCAGAAAGAATCAGGGCGTTGCAAGAACTTGTTCCTAGTGTCAACAAGGTATGTGATTTCTCTTGCTTATCCTCTTGTTACTAAATGTGATATTGCAGCAAGTGGAATAGACTTTGGTAAAGTAGAGGGTTTTAGCATGTTGTTAGAAATGATAAGAATATCAAGTTAAAGTTTATATAAGATGTGTATTTATTATTATTCCCTTTAATTTCTAGCTTGTTGACTTTATACTAACACACAGTTTATGATCGATTTCAATTTGTGTTCAAGTAGATTCATCTCTTGCGAATAAAAATGATATTAGTAAAGAATTATTGCAAAATTAAAAAACCGTACCAAAAGTGGACCCTTTCAAGGCTTGTTTGTGACTTACCTGTCATCTTTCTTGGGGGATATTGTTCATTACATACTTGTTTTGTACTTCACCATCTCCACTTACACTGTTGACTTACATACATTCTGTCTTCCTTTTACAATACACCTTAAAAAAGCAGATGTCGTTACTTTTATAACTTTATTGTGAACATTTAACTTTTACAAAATAGGTTGCTTTTGCATGTAAAAATTGCTTCAATTCATAGATATTTGAACATTTCTGGCTTTTGAAGAGCTTTTTTCTTAACACAAGACTTGGTTAAAGCAATGAGTTTGTTATAGGTGAATATTTTTGTAAAATTGTGCCGAGCTTGCCTGAAGGCAATGTGTTAAGTGTAAACTACTTGATCTCCCTTCCCTGTTTGGGAGTTTTAATGTAGGCATTATTGTTCAATGGGAGGAATTTAATCCAGGATAACTTTATAAAAGTGGAATAACATCTGCATATATCCTGATCTGGCATGCATGAAAATTGAAATTTTAAGAATACTTAGTATCAAATAGTACTAAATTTCAGCTGTGGTTTTGTATGATATGTGTGATAGCTCTGTTTTGCTGCATGGCTGCTGAGTGTTTGTAGAAAAAAGATAAGAATGCTGAATTATTTTATTTTTTCTAATATTACGGTGCATTTCTACTATCTTCAGACGGATAGAGCTGCCATGTTAGATGAAATTGTGGATTATGTCAAGTTCCTAAGGCTTCAAGTGAAGGTAAGATGCTATTGTTCTCCTCAGCAATCCTGCTTTTATTTTCCAAGTTAGGTTTCAATTTGTAATTAATGACAGCTTATAATGACCTATCATAATTTGTTGGGTTTGCCTGTTAAATCTCCACTTTGGATGAGAACTTGGTGGCCGATTAAGACTGGAGAATATCTAAAGTCAAATGGTAGCATTTTCCGGCTGCTTAGTGCGCTGTAGTTATTTTAAACCGTCCAAATAACTTTTAAGAGTTTTATGATGGAATTCAGATTACTGTTTGAACCATGATATCAATATAAAAGCAGAAGGCTTTTCTCTGTTGCCAAATTTAGATTTTTAGCAGTGTGAAATTGAGACTGGGAAGGACTTCCATTCCAATGACTTGATTCATCTACCTTTCAGGTTTTGAGCATGAGTAGATTGGGTGGAGCGGGTGCAGTAGCACCACTGGTAACTGACATACCATTATCATCAGTTGAGGTGATTATTGTGAAGAAATAGTTGAAAAAAATTCATTTTTAATATCTTTAATATCTTATAACGAATTTGGTGATGATCAGGAAGAAGGTGGTGAAGGTGCAAGAAACCGACCAGCTTGGGACAAGTGCTCAAACGATGGCACAGAAAGACAGGTAGCTAAGCTTATGGAAGAGAACGTTGGCGCTGCCATGCAGTTTCTTCAATCAAAGGCTCTCTGCATCATGCCCATCTCACTAGCATCTGCAATTTATCAGTCACAACCACCGGACTCTTCTAGTATAGTGAAGCCTGAAACTAATCCTCCTTCATAGAGCTGAGGCACATGTTGAGCAATCACCTAATACTGGTGGGACCCACGCCTAACGCGTTATTTGTCTGTTCCAAACCCCCATAAATAAGTCACTGGAAAGCATCAAGTTGCAATCAAAGTCAGATGCCATAATTCTTCCTTTTTTGCCTTTGTTTCAGCTTTTGTCAATACAGGGTTCGATGTCAATGCCTTGGAAAATACAAGCAGACCCCTATGTTGGTCACCGAATTTCAAGTAGAGAGGAAGAAATTGTCAAAAGTTGAATTGATATGCTTCTCTTTTTTTGTGTCAAATGGTGGGGTAGTGGACCATGATGTTAGCGCTTTTGTAGTGGGCTGTGGGACCTTCCAAAAGGTTAGAGTGGTGTGTATACTTTTAATAGTGAAGCTGAAATGGACAATAGTTGCTTTAACAATGCTGAGTCCTGCAAAAAATGATGCTGCTTTTTGTTTGTTTAGGGTGTGTGTGGGTTGTTTACTCAAAATTAATTGGACGACTTTTCTCTATTCCTCTGAATCATCATTAAATTTTGATTCATCAGAAAATTGAAGCACAAATGTGGGTGCTCCTTTCACCCACTCCTTGTCAATCTATAAACTATAACCTTATTCAATTCAAGTGACACCAAATCCTCGCTGAACTCATCCACGTACGGGTAAAGAAAGGCAAACTAATTTAAGGGGATATTCAGTTCAGTTTTCCAAGTCTTTTTGTAAGTGAAAAATTTCTTGTAGATTTTCGAAGATTTTGTTTTTTCTTCTTGGAAGAATGTAATGGTTTTCAAAGAATTTTTTAAAAGATTTTTATGATTATTTTTGTAATTTAGATTTTAGAAGATTTATAAAATAATGAAATCGTAATGTTTGAAGGGATTTTATGTATTTGCAGAAAAATTTAAGGATTTCATGTTACATAAGAGAATTATAAGTATTATGTATATTTAGTTTTTTTTCATGGTGAAATAAAACTTCACCGATTATCTTATTAAATTGTGGACTAAATTATATCTTAGTGACACTATATGTTAAAATTATAAACAACATTTGATACTAGATTATATTATTATCAAAAGTGAAAATTTTGTTATTTTTTATGAATTTTCATTTCAATAAGCAACTAATTATTATAAAATTAATAATATTATCAAATTAACATACATAAATAAGAAAATACAAATTTAATTACAAAAGTTAGTAAAAGAATGACGAATAAATAAGAAAAAAAATGTAAACCAGTATAAGACAAGGAAAAAAAATTACATTTTTCTCTATCATGCTTCGTTGAAAAAATATAGAGTCTATGTGAAGTATCTATTGGTGATTAATGAAGAATATATTATAGTATGTTAACAATTTTTTTACTTTATTTTTTTAACAAAAAAAAATCAAAATTGTATAATTTAAAATGTTGCGTGCATTAATTCATCTTTTCTGTATCTATTATCTATTTTATATTGATTCAACTTTAAATTTATTTTATTTTCACATAAATATCTAATAAAAAATTCCTATATATCACTCTAACATGTTCTAACACTCCATTTATTCTTTTGAATTTTCTCTATTAGTTTTTCCTTCTTATTTGTTATTTCTCATAAAATCCTTAATAATTACATTTTTTCTCATTAATCATAAATACGTCTAGAGCCTATTGTTGATATGATTAGAAAAAAAAGTTTTAAAGTCTAATAGGTCATAATACAAAATCAGACCCAAATAAGAAAAATCTTACAACTTCATATTTTTTCAATATTAAAAATATTATTTTTTAAATTATACAATTCAGAATATAATTTTTTTTTATGTTTTAGATTATATAATTTTTGTATTTCAGACTTATAATCCAATACAATTTTTTATTCTAATTTATATAATCCAAAATATATATATATATATATATATATTATTTTGTATTATATAATATAAAATATATATATATATATATATATATATATATATATATATATATATATATATATATATATATATATATATATA
>Ga0099825_1005273_pt1 | contig 16626 bp, 8 predicted proteins | sample SiratroredBW_FD_76838 | JGI IMG/M metagenome (GOLD analysis project Ga0099825, IMG submission 76838) | Root nodule microbial communities of legume samples collected from California, USA - Siratro red BW | ecosystem: Host-associated > Plants > Roots > Nodule | place: USA: California | collected...
CAGAATTGATTCTTCAAGTAAAAGCCCTCTTTCGAAACTGATTATTATGAAAACAGCAGAATCTCTCACAGTATTTCTCACAGAATGTATTTCAAAACGATTGTGATTTTCAGAAATGTATCTCTCTTCTTTCTTTTCTCTGTTCTCTTTCTTTTTCTTGTTTCTTCTCATTTTTCGCACTTGAAAAACCCAATGTTTTATAGAAGAATAGCTCAAACCAGATTTTCAGAAAAACAGTTAATTCAGTTAAGCTCAGGCACGAATAAATTGATTCGGCTTAACCTGAAATCAGTTTGTAATAGTTAAGTACTTTGTTTTCCAAAACTATTAATTCAGTTATGCTCAGATATGAATAAATTGATTCGGCTTAACTTGAAATCAGTTCATAATAGTTCAGTACCTTATTTTCCAAAATTGTTTTAACTACCTTATTTTCCAAAACTGTTTTTAACTGAAGTTAAAACCTTTTTATGGTTTGATTTAAATCATTTAACTCATGTGCTAATGAATTTCTCCTTAGATGTGCATAGGCTCTCTTTCACGGCCAATCATACTCACTCACACTAAGACACAACCTAGAACACATTTCCACTTGCTTGCTTTGGCTTGCTAGTCATGTCTTGCATGACTTCATCAAATCCTTTAGTATTGTGAGAATACTAACATAGAAAAACTATGGAAAATTAATATAAAGAAAAAGGTGGTTTGTGTAATAGAGGTAGATTCGAGAGTCGATTACGTACGAGGAAGATATTAGCACCCCATAATGGTTGTCATGAGATAGTACCTTTAACTAAATGAATGAAATAAGTGTGATTTAATAGAATGTTTATTTTTTCCAAAATAAAACAATAAATTGTAAACAAATACACAAAAATAAATTTTTAAGTTAAAGGACTCGACAATAATTATCTTTATCCATAACGGGTGAAGAATCAAGACATACATAGTTATGAAAGTATGTGTTTGTTTAAATGAAGCTATTAGCAATACTCAGCAGCAGGATCTCGTGTAGTTGAGGTAATCGACAGGAGGGTAGTTTGAGGTAGTTTAGCAATGCAGTTTGGACTGAGGTAGCCAGCGACAATGTGGCAAGTCTTAGTGAAAGAAAGGTTATGAAAATGTGCTTAAAAAGTTACAGTCAAAGGGTTTCCCGAGGTACCAAGGACATGCTCGGCTATGCCAAGAAGCTCGATCATGATACCGAAGACATGTTTAGTCCAGTATCTGTGAGGGAACCAGTGAAACGTGATATAACTCATAATAGAAGAATGGTAATGATGTTTTAAAAGGGTTCACTCAGATGTTGAGGACATGCTCAACTCCACCAAAGCGCTCGGCCATTACGCCGAAGACATGCTCAACTATGCCAAAGAACTCGAATTGGGATTAGGTTGATTTTTGGGTTAAGGTTCTCGATTTTTGTTCTCGACTGCTTATACGGGCAGGGTTTTCTTGATTTTATGAGGGTGCCAACAAGCATGTGACATAACTCACAATGGGATTGTCTCAGTGTTCAACCTTCACACCGAAGAGGTGCTTGTTCATGTTAAACAACTTGGAAAGGTGTGAACAATATTCGATTTTGACGAAAAATCTGAGATTGTCAACAAATGTAACTTATCTCACAAAGACAGGATGGCTAGGTTCAAATCTTAAGGTATTCAGATTGATACTTGGGTTAAGTTTACTCGTTAAGGTTATAATGATTGATCTTTGGTTAAGTCTAACGTAAAGTTTGTGAGCTTGTCAGCAAATGTGACATAACTCACTGTGGAGAAATGGTCAATTTTATAAATTTAAGGTACTCGAGTTGATCAGTGTAGGTTTTTGGGTTTCATTTATGGGTTTCATTTTCAGTAAGGTCATGGGTTGAATGGAAACATGACATGGCTCACAGTGGAAAAATGATTAAGTTTATAAGGTACTCGGTTTCGATTTTGGGTGATTTTCTAGGTTTGTTGGGTTTCAAGAGAGGAAAATGATAGAGCACGCAACGTTGTGCTCAAGGCAACGACCTCGCGTTCGTCAAATTACAATCATTTTTCAATCGTTTCTCACGTAATCAATCATATTTGCAAAACGAATGTTGGTTCAACTCTCTATGCGTTCACGCATCATATTTAAGACGAGGAAGATGATGAATAGTGTTGCGAAATCACAGAGACAAACATACAGCAAAAATAACGTAGAGGTTTACATAAACAAATCGAGAGAACAATTGAATTATTTACTCACTTGTTGAAGAATCAATTACAGAGAGCTTCATATCAATTTAAGCTTCACACTTCCGCTCTTCTCTTCATCATTGTTGCATTTCTTCTGCAAATTTTCTCTCTCTCTCTCTGAGTACATGCGGTGTTCGCTCTCTTTCTCTTTCACTTCTCTCACGGTTTTGTCTCTCCTCCATTGTATCATCCACCAACCCTTTTATGTCTAACGTTTCTGTCTCCAATCCCGCAAACAATTTGTATCTTCTCTTTTATAGGCGACGATGATGATTCAACTCCTCCAAGGCAACGGGAGCATCGTTCGTTGAGCTTCATGATTGTCGCTAACAGAATAATGCATTCCATTTTCAGTTGATGAACCATCTAACTAACTTCCTTAATGCCCTGAACATGTTATCTAAACATTGAAACAGAATCCATGCCACATCAGCGCTCATTGTTGGGAAATGAAATTGGCATTGAGAAAATGAAACAGGAAATGGGCTAACTGAAAGGATTAGGCTAACGGAAGTGTAATTGGGCAATGGGTAAGGAAGTTGGGCTAAATGTATGTGTAGAATTTGGGCAGTGAAGATGTGTGAAAATTGGGTTACAAAGGTGTAAATGGGATTAAGGGAATTGTGCCAAGCTGCAGTGGAGCTGCGGAATTAAAATGGGCAGCAGCCAAAGACAAAAATACAACAAATGGGGCATAAAAAAATTAAAAAGAAAGGGGCAAATAGCAAAAAATAATAATTTTTTTCTTATTTCACTCTGACAAAAGTGGGTGTTAACATTGTTGTTGTGGTAGTTGTAAGCAGAGAGGCTAGTATGGCATATCTGGATTGGCTAGCTCCGTCAAAGTTCTTTCCCTACTGGCTGCCATAATCACAATTGATATTATTTCTTCATAGTCAGATTCAGACATTTTTGGCTCTGTTTCAGGAAGTTTTGATTTTGTGATTGAAGAGGTTGTGTGAAGAATCAGATGGTTATCGTCCAATCCTCTTTGCCACCTTCTATATGTTCTCTCAATTTTAAGATCTAGAGGGTAGAGGATGTTGGTGCTGGCTCTCTGGTCATAAACATCTAAGAGCCGAGCCAATACAGTACAATACGAAGAGCAACAAAAAGAAAATAAACAAAAGAAGAAAGAGTAAAAATCAGTTGACAAGATCAATGGTATGAGTTTCCCTGGCAACGACACTAATTTGATAAACCATTTAGTCGTTTTAGGTTTTTAAAAATTCTAAGTTTCAGCTTACTGGAGTATAGGATTAACCTAAGTCAATATCCAAGGAAACTTAAACACATCAATTTCATTAACAATTTTTTCTTTACCAATATAAAAATTTAAGGATTGTTTCTTTTATAGACGAGAAAACAAAAATTAAAAGATAGTCTAACCATAAACTATAATACCTAAAGCCAAACTATAAATAAACTAAAATTATATTTCAAAGAGATTAAGGAATCTAAATTCAATATCTAATACTAACTATGATTTGCACTATTTAAAATCAAACTAATATTTACACATGACATGTTGTAACTCCACAGTAACATCATACTGAAATACCATTGAAACTATAACAGAATTACAGAAATAGTAAAAGAAAATTTCTTCGACCACCATAAACAGCAAGGTAAAAAGACTTTTCTAATAACAAAAGTAAACATTGTAAATGATCAAAGAAACGAAAATCTAGAATCAAGAATTGCAAGCAGTAAAAATCAAAACAAAATGAAATTCTATAAACCAAATGAAGAATAGTTTTTCTTACACACTTCGAAGAAAAAAACAACTAAAACTAAAATGTCCATATATAACGATTTTAATAAATGAAATTCTTGTGTGAATCTTAAGTGGAAACAGTACAACATAAAAAAAAAAGAATTGATTTTAAGAAAAGAAAAAAAAATGAAAAAAATTGAAGAAGCATGAAACTGAAATCTGAAACAAGAACAATTAACAACACTAAAATCAAGAAAGCTAACCCAGAAATAAGAATAATCAAACACAGAAAAGAAATCCTCGTGGAAGAAGATGAAACAACGACTTTGAATTTAAAAGAAATGGAACTTTGAATCTAAAAGAAATGGTGCCATGACGGTGATCACAAAGATGAAAAAATAAAAAAACCTTTTTTTTTCTTTCTCTCTATGTTGAACGTTGTTTCAATCCCAGAGCAAAAGTAAAAAAAAAAAAAATTGCAATGCTTTCCTTTTGAATATAGAAATGTAAAAGAAAATGTTATTATTGCTCCTTTCAGTTCAAAAAAATTATCAAAAGAATCCTATTTTTTTTTTTCATCATCTACTTCTTATGCTTTGAATTCAGCTGCATTATTAAATTTTAGAAATGAAAATTCAACAAAAGTATGAGTTGCTTAAGTAACTAAAAACAAAAACTGTCTGAAAATAGAAAATTAAAATATTTTTTCTAAAGTGTCTAAATTCTATGAAAAATAAAAATCTTTTAAATTTTATGAAAAACTAGTAATAAAATCAGAAAAAAAAATATACACTTATACCTAAAATTCTGGATCAACCAATTGATGTAACTCCCATGAAGATTCCTACACAGACAAAAGGAAAAGCGAGCATCCAACAATTCAACATGTCAAACACTTATTATTTTTTATTCATTGACACTTATAGCACGACACTCATATACTACAGGGCCGACCAATAATTACCGATCGATAACTAATTTTAATTAACTCTGTCTTACATATAAAGTGAGGGTATCTGAGTAAATGCAAAAGTATAACTGAATATCTTGTAATTAATTCTTGTTATTATTTTGTCCGTTATTATTCAGTTACCAAATCATGACAGAAAAGAATAGACTCAAGCTCATTAAGCCCACTACTACGCCTATAAATACAGACTCAGTTACCTTAAGCAAGGTACTTAAAAAACTTTTATTTATATTTCTACACACTCTAACCCTAAACTGACTTGAGCGTCGGAGTGTCTGCAGGACCCCCTCCCGGGACGAATTTGGAACGTTTCAAGCAATACCAAGAGCGATCATGGAGTAATTCTAAAAGACATTGCGTTTGGAGCATCACCAAGAACAATCAAGGAACAATTCTAAAAGACATTGTTGTTGCTGGATCCAACCGGTCTCTTGCGAGAATATTATTCTTAAAAGAAATTAACTTTTAAGGTCTGATGTAAGTTGAAAACACCTTAGTATAGACCCACTAAATATACTTCAAAAAATTTAATGTGGTCTTTGAGTTGATTGAACAAGCTTAAACAATTAACTTTCGCGTTCCGTGACACATATATTCTCACTTGCTATCCTCTAACACAGTTGAAGTAATCTAATATACAGCATAATTTAACATTTAATGAATTTCTTCATGTGATGAGTTCTTCCTATATTCTCTTTTTTTTTTTTTTTTTTTTATTTTCTTCTATTAAAATATTTTTATATAATTACTTTTTTTTTTCTTTTTTTCTTTTTTTTTTTTTTTTTTTCTATTTCCTACGATGAAAATATGTTGATAAAAAGACACCTTCTTACCCTTTTCAGTCCACACCCTTCAATCCCTTCATCTTCAAAAAAAAATTGTTCAAATTTTGTTTTGTCCCATGTAAAGGTAAAAGCATTCTTATTATTGTACTTCTAATTTAATATATTTTTTATTATCGATAAAAAAAATAAAATAAAATACACCATCCCACCTTCCTACTTTCCCACAAAACACATCAGTGATGTATTTTATCCACCTGAATACAGACAAGTTTAATGTCGTACTATTCCCCACCAAATTAAGCACATAATAATTTTGCTTCACCCTCCCCACAAACCCCTCAAATTAATAGTTAGAACTTTCTTTTATAAACCATTTTGCATGTGATACGTACCAACTTTACCTAATTCCTTAGGATTTCTTCTCCATCTCCATTGCAGGCCATCACTTAGTTAAATTCAACCGCCTTTATAAAATCGACTTATAAAAAAAAATATTTATATATACACTACTAAAAAATCTTATATCTAGCGAAAATATTACACTTTAGATTCAACAAAAACTTTAGACTTATCACATTCAATCCATATAAATAGTCTTTCAATGAAATTAATCAAAATATCAACTAATTATTCCCATCCCAAAAAACTTAAAAATATATTTCATGAAATATAAGAGCTTTACACTTTAAATACAACATGAAATTTCTTATTCCATTCCATGTTCTTGGAAATGATACACCCACACATTGTACTCAACAATAGCATTTCCAGATGTAGCATTAGACCATACAGTCTTTGCCAGTGCATAGCCCCTAGCAAACCTGAAAGCACCACTCCCTCCAACAATTGGCATTTCTCTAATCTCATCCAACACAGCATTCCTCCCAAGCATGCTCAGACTACTCCCCTCATAAGCACCCTCAATGAAGAAGAAATTCATCACCATCTTGAATCCAAAATCATGTTGAGAAGCTAAAGCATAAGTTCCCTGAGCCCTTCCAACCACTTTTGAACTCAAATCTGACCCTTCAGTCAAAGGGTTATCCACCATGAAAGTCACTCCAAATCCACCAAGAGAAAGGGTTGGTGGATCAATGATTTTTATAGATGTTGGGTGTTCACCATCCAAGATGTCATGAAAATAGAAGTGAAGATGTGTGAATCTCTCCACTCTCTCTGTGGGTAAGACTATGTGGGATTGTTCTATGAACTTCCCTTGGATTGTGAATATTGTGTGAATCCACACAATAAACAATACTCCAAATACGCTAATCATTTTAGGTCAATTCATAAACATTGCTAGATCAAGTTGCATTGAAGGCTTATTATAACTAGTTATTTATAGTAGTATGAGATCTCCAAGATCATAATCCAATTTTAAATTGATTGATACAGAGGTTGGACGCGTGATTAATCTTTTATTATTTTATTTAACTTAATTGATTTCAATCATGCACTGGCGTCCGAATTAATTAATACGAATTAGAAAAGTGCATGTTTATAATGAGTTTTATTACTACAGTAAAAGAAAAGAATGATAAAAAAAACTTCTCTACAAATTAAAATTAATTTATATATAAGTTAAATTATAACATTTAATTGTTTTATTTTTATCTTCGACGTCAACTAATCTTAACTTATGATTAATAAATTAATTTCATTTTTATTTACTTTTTTGAAATTCTTTCTACAAAAAAAGGTTCCAAATCTATATTGATAATGAAACTTCTGTTAAACGTTTTGTTTAAGTATATTTTTGCTAGCGTAATGTAAGAGGACATATATCTTATCTTAAATGTTGATGAGAAGTGATTATCGTTACGTGATGGAGAAAAGCAATTTAGGTTAAGATAATATGTTTCATCTATTAATTTTTTAAGAAATGTTTTTACTTAACTCTTTTAGTGATATTTTTAAGTCATAGTTTTCAATCTATAATGTTTGAATTTGAATTTTTTTATCGAGATCGATATCCTTTATATAAATGTGTTGATGTAACATAACATATCCCAAATTTATAAAAGTAAGACGAGCTCTGTAAATTTTTTTTTTTTAAAAAGGAAGAAATCAATAAACAAAACTACATCTGTGGAAGAATGAGTGAGTTAATTATTTTAAGAATGCATCATTCGACAGCATACGTAAAACGAGGTTGATTATTTAAGAATAGTTATGGCATAAACATTCGTAATGTTTTGCGCCAAAACATACATCGGATTCATAAATTTTAAAAATATATTGTTCGTACCCGCCTCAAGGCTATAACAATTTCTCTTTGGTGTCAATTCTTTTTCAGTTCTCAATTTTGTTGTGCACATATCTTGTATTTAATTGTTGAAGATGGATTAAAGGTTCTTAGTGATGCTTTGGATCAAATTAGAGATAACATCAAATATGTGAGGGGTTCAAAGAATAGAATGATGAAATTCTAACAATGGCCTAAAAGGTTTAATGATATTAATACATCAAATGAGTTATTTCTTTATGTCTATGCAAGATAGAACTCGACTTGATGTTATCAACATGTTTTTGGAAGCTTAGACTTGGCTAATGAATCTTATAAAAATTTCCTTACAGAGGAAGAGTACGAGAGAGATGAAAAAATTGTAGGTTCTTGTTACTCTTTTATTATATCAGTACCTTGATTTATGTCACAACCTGTAAGATGTGTTGGGTATCCAAGTATGAGTTTAAGTCTCACATTGAATAAAAAATGAGAAAGTTAAGCAATATATAAGAAATGAGACCCATAAACATATTGTCTTAAGGTTTTGGATTAAAAGTGATGTCATTCCCTTATGTATGTTTGGCACATTTCTCCTTCTTGTGAGATCTCCATGGTTATACCCCCTCAGATTCCTCCAACAACCACAACAAGATGGAACTCCACTTACTTGATGTTTAAAAGTACTCATAAATATCAACTTGTTTTTAGAAGCTTGCACTTGGCTAATGAATCTTATAAACATTGGCTTGCAAAGGAAGAGTTAGAGAGAGTTGAAAAGTTTGTAGGTTCTTTTTTTACAATATCAGTACCGTGATTTATGTCACAAGTTATCCTACTTCTAACTTGTATTTTTGCAAATTTGAAAAATTCAACATTTGTTGATGTGAAAGATGAGGATAAACTAATTAGAAATATGATTGAATTCATGATAGTCAAATTTGATAAATATTAAGATGAATATAGTGTTTTGCTTATATTTGGTACAATTTTAGACCTAATGATGAAGTTAGAAACATTAGGTTTTTGCTATAAAAAGTTTGATCCACTTACTTGAGTTAAAATTGGAAAAAAGCAAGGAAAAAATATATAAACTTTTACTCAAATATTATATCAAAGGTTTTACTATGTTATCAAATGTTCAAAAGCATAGGTATGGATGGTCTTCATTCTCGTCTATTTCTAAACCAAGTCTCTTTCTATGGAAGTTACTTACTTTAATATGTTGCGATTATTTTGAGTTTTTGTTATATCTCTCCATTATGTATGTTACTAACATATTATATCATAATAAGAAATAAAAATATGCAAGCTTTTAATAATTAATAAAATTGGAATGACACAACTTAACACTTATTTTGATGAACCAACTTTAAATTTTGATTTCTTTTAGCAAATGGGTGTATTAGAATGTTACAAAAATAACAATCAACATATTTTAGACCTTATTATAATGGCTAGATATTTGTTGAGCATTCCTATTACCACAATTGCATTTGTATCTGCATCTGTTAAATAAGTGTAAATAATTATTTGTATTTGAGCTTATCAAGTCCAATAAGAATAAAATTTATAAATATTGAAAGATAAATAATCTAAAAACATATTCAAATCATACCATTCATAAAAAAAACCCAAAACAATTCAACTAAAGATAGCAAAATCAAGAAAAAAAATTAAAGATAAGATCATAACAAATGTGATGATACTAGCATGAGAAACATTGAAATCTAGACCATTGATCTAGATCTAGATCTTAAATATGAATGTTAAATTTAAATTTTCTCTCCTTTGTCTTTTGCATTTTTTACCAACATTATAAGACTTTTAGGTTTAGAGTTTTGTATCATTTTAGAGATCTAGGATTATTTAGCATTTGCATTTAAGCATGAAATGGAATAGATAATCATTATTTTTTAAAAATAAATTTTTAATATTTAATGAATTGAGAGAGTATTTAAGACTTTTTTGAAAGAGAAAGATAGAGAATTATCTTTTTACTTGAGTCTCATTTTATATTCTTAAATAAAGTAACAAATCCATCAAAATTTATCTTAAGGTTTCATTCTTTATAATAAATTTCTATTGTTTTATCTTTTTCATGATTTTATTCTTGTTCTTGTTTAATTATTTTGCTCATAACTTTCATATTTATATAATTCTTATTAATTAAATTTATATTTAATGATGAATATCTTAAAATCATCTTGTTTTCTAGATTTAAAAAAATAAACAGAGTAAATTATTAATTCTAATCAAGTTTATCATAACTAAACTCATATAAATTTTTATATTCAAATTTAAAATTATTTTTTTAAAATATCACTCTTTATTCTTTTGGTGTAAATTTTTTAGGTAATTTATTATAAACAAATATTTATATTATTCGAATACTTAACTGTATTTTATGTTAAAAATATTAACTCACCTTTATTTTATAAATTTTATTATAGTAGTGTGATACAATATGTTCTAACATGGGAGGAGATAGTCGTAAAAGTGATACAATTAAAAGAAAACAAAAACTCCTTTTAAAAGTTTATGTATATACACATATTTTGTTTTAAATTTAATATGCATATATTTATTTATTTATTAGAAGTTTGTATTGTTTAATCACATACGAATCTATATTATTATGATACGTTACAAATATAATAATAATTATCATTATTATGATAGTCTAAAATTTAATAAAATAAATAAAATTTTAAAATTACAATAATAAAAATTAAAATAATATTGTTAAAATAAAATAAAAATATTACAGAAGCAAAAAATTATTTATAGCTAGTACAGCAAAATTTCAGAGGCACTTGCTTCATATATATATATATATATATATATATATTTTGTTTCTTTCACTTAATTAATTTTTAATATATCAATAATGTTTTTCTTATTTTTATTTTTAAATTTTTTTTATAAAATATTTTTTTTTCATATTAAGTCACTTAATAAATAAATACAATTAAATAAAAAGTTGTTAAAAATTATTAACTTTTCTGATAAATATTAACAAACCTTTTTCATAAATAATAAAAAAAATCTAATAAATATTAAGAAATATCTCTATTTATTTTTAAGCAATATAAAACTAAATATTTAAAAATAATATATTAAATTAAATTTTTAAAATTAATCATATTAAATTGTATATATTTTAATAATATTTAATATAATTTTTATTATTATTAAAAATATAAAAAAGATATTTTTACAAATATAAGAAAAGAAATTATTTAATATATAAATTTTAAAATAAAAATAATAAAGATATTATTTACATTTTAAAAATTTGATAAGTGCTGGAGCATTTTCTATCGTACATGAATCATCCACCAATTTCAGACGGCACCCTTTAAACAGAAGACAGAACATCTATTTAATCCTTAATATTCTAGTTTAAGATAATCTCCAAACTTTAATAAATAATTTTATATTTTTATAAATAAAATCTCTATATATTATAGTTAAAATATAATTTATTCCTCCAGACAAATCAAATTAAACTATAATGATAACAGATAAAAGTTAAATCGACATACAATGACCAGTTTCCAGATTGAATCACACACAGTTATGATAGAATACACGTGTCTAGAACATGAATCTCACGTTTTTGCTCATCACAAGTGTCTCATATATATTATTTTTTAATAACTTATTTAAGAAAAATATAATTTAATTATTAATATTTTAAAAGAAAAAAGAACTTTTTTTTTTTTTCTTTCTCTTTCTTTCTCTCTGTCCCTCGAGAAATTCGAGGGTAATAAAGAAACGAAACACAGTGGTACTTGCTTTCGCTTTTTCTATAAGTGAACACTTTATCGAAACACAACCATAGTAACAAACAACAATGGATGTTCCTCTTAGATTCTTGTTCCTTCTCTCTCTCACTCTCTTCTTCTCCACACTCCCGACCCATCTTCATGCATCATTCTCTCACGAATCCCACATCGAACTTCCCTCACAGACTCACCAATCTTCTTCGCAGAAACAGACGCAGCTCCACTTCTTCTACCACGACCTTCGAAGCGCCAACAACCCCTCCATCGTGCAGATCGTCGACACCCCCAAGAACGTCCCCAACGGCTTCGGCTCCACCTTCGTCATGGACGATCCCATGACGGAGGGCCCGGACCTCAGCTCCAGGCCCGTGGGGAGGGCCCAGGGGCTCTTTGGGCTGGCCTCTCTCAACGACCTGGGCATGTTCATGCTCATCAACTTCGCTTTCACGGAAGGGGACTACGCCGGAAGCTCCTTGAGCATGCTCGGGAGGAACCCCATAGCGGAGCAGAACCGAGAGATGCCCATCGTCGGTGGCACCGGCGTGTTCAGGTTCGCCACCGGCTATGCTGTGGCCAACAGTGTCGATCACATTTCTACCCCTGAGCATTTTGTGGTGGAGTACAATGTCACTGTGCGCCATGGCTAATGGAGCATTTTGGGTTCATTTTTCATCTAGAAAAAAAAAAAGTAGAAAATTCTGGTTTTTTCAGGAGTTTCAGTATGTTATTTGTAGTTCTTTTTAGTGATTTCGGTTTCTCAGGGATTATTAGCTGTTTATTTTTTCGGAGAATGTTGATAAATTCCAGAATCTATTTTGTGGATCAGTGGTAACCACCATCTTTTTGTTACTGGTGCTGTACTTACTCATTCAGCAACATCACCTTGATCCTCAGATTATTATCTTCTTCGGATGGTATTTTGTCGTAACAGTACCTTAATTATCTATAATCTTAGAGAGAATTGAGTTTAGAAAGATTAAATTTTTGATAAATAAAGAAGAGATATACCTCTAACCTATTTAAGAGAAGATGACTCTTTGGATACTTGAAAATCCAAGATGCATAAGAGAACTAGTTGTTTACAACAATCCAATTCAAGAAGCATGTGACTATTCAATGTGGTTTGTTCGCCCTCATAGTTATTGCTTAGGTCAAAAGGACTAACACTAAACATCCAAATCTGCAAAAAATCCACATAGCCTGCAATTGATTGATTGCCGATCAGTTCTATTGTAATTACTGATTGACTACTTGAGTTGGCCAAAAGTATCATGTTTTAGGAAGCAAACAAAGAGCATGCACCCATCTCTGGATAAAACTTGTTATGTTTTATATGAATTGTCTTAAAAATAATTTAATAGAATTTGATGCATTCATTTGATCTTAGAGATGGAGCTTTTCTCTTGCTGCATTCTGTTATTCCTTTCTAAATTTCAGAGCCCACTTCTTTAGGTATGAAGTTGAATAGTTTATACATCTTCACCTCGTGATTTAATATGAATTAGTCTTATTTTTTTCTTTTGTTAATAGATAACTCTTTATAACCAATTAAGAGAAAATGAAAGATGAAAAAGTTAATATTAAGTGTGAGTTTAATTCTTAAGCTTAATTGCAGAAAGTAAAGCAAGAAGACCATAAATCCAAATGAGAAAGCAAAGCAAGAAGACCAGAAATCCAAAACTTCGAGACCACAAATCCAAATGAGAAAGTAGAGTAAGAAGACCACAAATCCAAAGCTTTGAGAAAGTAGAGTAAAAAGACCACAAATTCGAAGCGTTAAGGTTCATTACAAAGAGAAATTGAGAAAAACATAAAATTTAGTAACATGAGCTAGACTGAAATTTCACTCTCATATAACATATAACTGAATCCCAATATAGTTAATGCTTATCAAATGTGTGCATGCCACAGCAATACACTTCCCTACATAACCATATTGTTCATCTTCTAAACTGTCCAGGCTGACACAGAAAATAGTGGCTTATCATTCCAGCATACAAACAAACAATTATTCTCCGGACAAAGCTTGTATCCATTTCCATAACCATGCAACTGTTTTGTTGCTTGCATCATCCCATGATGGCTAATATGCCTCTTCTCAAACCCGGCCATTTCTAGCTTAGGGATCCAACTCTCAAGTTTCTCATGTCTCTCCTTTCTCTCAACTCCTTCACCTGCAACAATGTTCTTTATTTCTTGCCCTAGTAGTGTCCTCTCCATGATGATTCTCTCTACTACTGTTGTTGAAACAGTTGATTCCAAACAGTTGAACAATGCACCGTAAAAGTCCAATGCTTTCTCAACCCTTTCTGTCAAAGAACCATTGACACTGGATTCTTGTTCAGTAACAACCATCACTCTAGGTTGGAGTTTCCACAGGCCATTTAGAAAGTGCATCATCTTGGTTGAAGTAGCACAAAGAGGAAGCTGTAACAACAATGATCCAGAACTGGGGTTGGTCTTTTGTTTCCCAAGCATCTCAGCAAATGTCCTTTGATGCATTGGTTCTTCCTGCGAGCTCCTGATGCAGACCATTGCATCATCAGTGGCCAGAAGAGTGTGCAGCTGAAGCAATGAGCTGATTGCAAGAGGCTCTCCTTTCTCCACAGGCAATTCTTCAAGGTCAAGATTCTCCAAAGTGCTTACAATAGCATTGAATTGGAGATTGAAATGCAAACTCTTAGCTTCTACTCTTAGTTGAGTGGCCACTTCCTCTAGAATTTCCTTCTTCTCATGTATGCCTGTGATTTTCAGAGATGAGGGGCTCTTTTGGCTTTCTTTTAATCTATGCATAAGATAAATCCACTGAGCAGCATCAGATGCACAGAGATCGATGATATGGATCATTTCTTCTCCTTCAATAGCTTCAGCAATGGCATGACTTGTGATTACATATGCAGTCTTTAAAAATGGATACAGGTCATAGAATGTCTTCTTAACAAGCTGTTCTTCCGAGGTTGACATTGTTTTTGACAAATTAACAGCTTTAGGTACTCCCCGCAAATTTTTCAGGACTTGGAAAGCTAGACCCTCACTAATGTAGGTGGCTACCCTTTGCATTGCATCACCATAAGGAGAGACAATGTGAGCAATATAGTCCAGTCCAGTATCTGCATTCATGATGCTTCCTGATTCAATAAACTTGGCACAGGCTTTAAGAATACGAGCCAGGTATTTATCCCTATCCTCCCCATTCATATCTTTCAGCCACGGGTACGGTGAATCTAATATACAAGAGATAGCTTTATCAGAAAATCTGGAAAAGAACACTATAAATACATTAAGAGTGTTGCAAACTTATAAGGTGTTATCTCTGCGTTATTTCTAGTCAATGTAGGATAGGTTCAGGTACCATCTTAACAGATGAACTTTAAGTCTAACTTAACCTTATAAAACTGGCTTGTAAGATGAGGTTTACGTCTAATTATGTACTGTTGAAAGATCTTATCTTTAGTTGAAATGGAATCTCCAACATCACAAGCTTAAGTTTTTGAGATAGTTCATCCTTGACATGATCTTAGACATTAATAAGCTTTGGGGATAACTCGAGCTTTCATAAGGCGTTGGTGACAAGAACAAGATACAAGGGCAAAGGACAAATTGTTCTAGCACTTTTTGTAGATTAACACATTATTAGAAAAACAAGGTTACATGTGGGATATATAAAATGTTCTACTATGTAGAGAGAGTATTACCTGTGTCCATAAGTTGGTTCTTGGGCATCCAAAGGACAAGGTACACCACCAAGCAACCTCTTAGCTTCTCACTACATTGCCAATCCTATTGAAGAACACAGATAAACATTCCAAGAGCATCCAAAGTTCCTATAAGTGCAAGTAAGGCTTCATAGAGAATATGATGTTGAGTTTCATGCGGTAAGTAAACCGGTAGAAGTTAAAATTCTTGTCATGAACGGTGGCTGCATAGTTAGCAACAATGAAGAGAGTTGGTCCTGTCACCATGCCAAGTTAGTCATCAAAACTTCTAAACCATTATTGTTTGGCTGCATATAAAAGGTTATCTAGTCACAGATAAGGACACTGTTAGAAGAAGTTTGTTTTGCAAAGGAGACAAACATGGTGTCATTATTACTCCCTAGTTTATGGAGCGAGAATGAGACAACTCCTAAGGGACAAAACGTAGATAAAATATAATATGTTCATTTATGTAAAAATGTTCTAGCAACATTTGTCAGTAGCATAAATTTTATCTTTAGGATAAACATAAGTTTTGTACGATATACTACAAGGGTGCAACATTCAAACAAAGTTTCCTTTTGCTTTGAGACACACGACCTTCTTATGTAAAATTAAAGTCATCAACTATAGGTTTAACGAATGCTATATACTGATGGAGAAAGCAATGGTTAATATTTTGTAACTTTCCTATTTGGACATGGAAATCTACTAAAATATATGCAATGTAACCACATAAAAGCAAGAATCCTTTCAAGACCAATGCTGAACATGATGAGTATTTCACGAGATTATGGAAATGTGAATCGGTTAAATCTAGGTACCAAGTGGGGTCAAAACAGGGAACGGCAACAGAAGATGAGGTTGCAGATAATAACTACAATATTGATCAATTGCATTATGTTGATATTTTTGAAACATTTAATAGTCATGAGATACTGATAGATAAGATGTCTTGTAAAATATCTAATTTTATGTAAACAAATGTGGAAGTGTATAATATCTGTGTGATTGCATTTAACAACTAAGACGCCCTTTTCAAATTTTGAAACTGAGACGAAAGGCCAATATTTTTCTTTTCTGGTTTGTAGATGAAGTGTTGCCAAGCCATAGGTGATGGTGAGATTGCAAAGAGATATTTGTCTTACAAAAAAGAAAAATATTGTGTTAGTTAAATTTCGCTTATTCTGGATATCCCATGACCTATGCTTGATGA
>Ga0099825_1005277_pt1 | contig 16619 bp, 13 predicted proteins | sample SiratroredBW_FD_76838 | JGI IMG/M metagenome (GOLD analysis project Ga0099825, IMG submission 76838) | Root nodule microbial communities of legume samples collected from California, USA - Siratro red BW | ecosystem: Host-associated > Plants > Roots > Nodule | place: USA: California | collected...
AATATTGTTATTAATGTTATTATCATTATTATTTTGAATATTAATATTAATGTTAATAATAATAATGTTATTATTATTATATTATTATTATTCTATTATTATTATTATTATTATTATTATTATTATTACTTTTGATATTATTTTCATTAATACTATTAATAATGATATTAATATTATTATTAATGATATTTTTAATAATATTAATATTAATTATATGAATATTATTAATAATATGATGAATATTATTATTATTATTAATATTATTATTATTATTATTAATATTATTAATATTATACTTACTAATAATGATAATGATAATAATAATAATAGTAATAATAAGTATAATAATAGTGAATATATAATTACAAAGCTAAGGTTAGTATAATGGTTGTGACTTGTATATGTAAACCATAAAGACTTAGGTTTGAACCCCTTTCACAACAATTTTTGAATGCCAATAACAAAGGGATTGATAATAATAAAATAGTAATAATAAATAATATTAAAAAATATTTTTATTTATGGATTTAATTGGTATGTAAATGCGATTTTTTTCTTGTAGTGGGAGAAAGATCAAGATCCCAAAAGAAGATTGGACACAATGATAACAACAAAAGTATTGATAATAATAAAATAGTAATAATAAATAATATTAAAAAATATTTTTATCTATGAATTTAATTCGTAGGTAAAATTTATATCTAATTTACCTATAGAGAAATTCGTAGATAAAAATTTGTATGTAAATTACCTTTGCGCTGATTATGTATATATTTTTATCTTTGTTCATTGCATATAGATTTTTGTTGTAGTTAAATGAGATTTTTCTTGTAGTGGGAGTTATAAAGATTAAGATCCCAAAAGAAGACAAAAGTTGAGTTTAATCATATGCAACTAAATGACAAAGCTAGGTCTGTTCTAACTTATACTTCATCAAAAGATAAATATAAGAAGATCTGCAAACTAAAATCAACAAAGAGATATGGGACTCATTAGAAATGATATACAAAGAGATTATAGAGGATGAATCAAACTTGAATTCTAACTAACTCAGATGAAAAAAAGACAAATCTTTGTCTAATAACCGAGATAGACCAAGAAGAGATGATGGGGGGCCATCGGAGAGAGCACAAATTGGGCCCTTGACAAGGTCCATGGCTAGGAGGATTGAAGAAGAAGATGCATCCAAGAAGAAGACTCTCCCATTTTGGAGTGTAGATAAATGCATAATATAGTTTGCTTTCTATTTTGTACAGGCATGTGTGGGCCTCAATTAGGCCCTAATTTGACCTTCTTTTGGGCCTTGTTGGAATGACCAACTATAGTCAAACTTCGACCATACATAAGAAGAGCTTAGAAGCCCCACGCCATGTGGGATAAGCCATTTTTAGGCCAAAATGAGGCACTCTAAGGCAAGGCAGCTTGTGTTGAGTTTCTTTTGTATTCAACCCATTTACTTTGTGTTTTTGTATCATTTGTAGCACAAAGTGTAAAGGAGCTATGCATCTATATATAAAGCCCGTTGGCTATTGCAAACTCACCTTTGAATTGAATTTGAATAGATAAGCATTTTGCAATCTTCTTGTTCTTCTTAGGTCAACATTGGAGTAATCTTCTCCTTTAGATGCACATTTATTCTTTGGATGTAGGAATGTACATTGCCTTCGTCTACCACAGGGATCCATTAAAGGTGCTAGCAAAATCAACATTAAATGATCTCTTGGTGAAAAAAGGTAAAATTGAGTTCTTCACTAACCTCCTGAAACATAAACATTTCAACTCTAACCCAATTGTCTGCATTGTACATTGTGCACTTTTACCATGAATTGGTGTAAATAGTCCTCAATGTCTAGCCTAGTTTAAGAAGTAAGTGGTCCAATCCAAACATGAAGCAAATATTGAATAGAAAGCATTGGAAACTGCTTTAGGACTAAGTCTTACAAAGAACTATTCTCAACCGTGATTATAGACAATACGTAGTTGTGTGTTGAGAAAAATTCTTTGAAGAAGCCCATATTCAAAGAACCACTTGCGTCTGAACAACACTTAATCTTATATGAAGTATTTGCATTATTTGACCCCAACAAATGATTCTTCTAGAATTCCTCCAATGGAAAATGAAGATGAATATACAATAACAGACATATATTATATGGCTATCGGAGATAGGCTATTGCCCATGACATTCTATAAAGACACTGATATCGAGATGATCAAGGCACAAACAATGATAAATCTCTCAGCAGATAAAAATGCTTCAAAATCCTATGAAGGTGAAGATGAAGACTATGTGCTAATTGAGTCTAAGTCAGAGGATGATGAAGAAGATGTCTGTATAACAAGGCACCCTCTTAAGATTCTTCCTTTCAAAGAAGAGTGAATGTCCAAATTTAACAATCCTGACTACAAACTAGTCGATTAATCATAATTGATAATGAACTACTAGCTTTTACTAGATAAACCAATATCGTCTGATTCCACTAAAACATAGAATGGTGGGTTCAAACACCCTAGACAAAACCTATGGAGGACTACAAGTCATAAAAACACTCTACGATAGATGTTATACTAATATTTGGACTTCATCATGTCAAATGTAGATTGTTTAAAGATGTCATGGAAAGGTATTAAGGGTTTATCAATGTATCTTGAAGGTTTTGAATAGGAATAGAAAGACGGTGTTGAGATAGACTCATTAGACAAAATTATTTTATGCCTCCTCGTTAGTTCCCACAGAAATCTCATTGACCCACCATATTGTCTAACAAATCCAGACTAATTATGGTGTACAATCAGACTAAAAGACAAGATTTTTCAACTAATGCTAATATATGGAAAGTGAACACACTACATAAATGATATGTAAAGGGAAAGAGAATGCATGAGATGATGTAGATGAAACCATTTCTCGTTGTCTGGCAAGAGATCCTCTAATTAGACCAACAAATTTGAAATGGCTATTATGATGGAAAAGAACTAGAGAATTGGTCTGCATGTGATCTTAGATGAGTTAAACAATATTATGCATTGTTTGAAAACATATCAAGGCTTTATCCAAAAGAAAAGCCTCATGCTTACTCCTTTTCCTTACAAACAATTCCCTATGTGGATTTGCCCTTCTCCACAATATGGGCTCAACTTAGCTTAGTAAAAATGTCATATTTCCACTCCTTCTAGACAAAATATGTCTTCACATTGGTATTGCGCATGTGATTTATCATCTTTTATCCAGAGCTACCACATCAAGCTTTTGTTCTTCATAGTAAAAACCTAAATTTCAAAGTTGAATTAGACACAACTAGTGACTCAGTTCAGTTGGCTGCAGACCCACAAGACCAAGAGATCAAAGAAGCTATTAAGTGGAGAGCCATGATAAAATTCATGGTAAGACTTAGATCTAGATCCTTGAGGCCTATAATCTCATCTACTCTAACATTAATATCTTTAGACAATGAAGAGATGGAGGAGGCCGATGAAGCAGAGGAAAATCATATATTAGGAAGAAGCAATGTGAGAATCAAGAAAGAATTCATGCAAAAAAGGGAGATAATGAAAAGGAGAAGCATAGAGCAAGGAGAAAAGAGAAGATCAAAGCTAACAAGCTCAAAGGGAGCATTTTCGTTTGAAGAAATTATCTAATCTATATCACTCTGTTAATATCTAAAAAGACTATTCTATAAAGTCTGATACCTCTTTTGGATGAAACAATAGGACTATTAGATATTACTTTATCTTTTGCTTTATCATATTTTTAAGCTCTGACATAAACACATTATATTTGTAATGAAAAGCAAAAGGACTATATCAACCCGATATAATACACATAATAAGAATTTAGCTTATAATTTCATAAGTTTGATATCCCATCAAACTCCTTACAATGATCATATATGCTTGAGTTTGAATGAGGTTGAAAAGATGTTTAAAAGACAATTGCATCATTTGTACTAATAAAGTTTGGAATATTGTGTAAGATTCATAATTGATCTTTTCATCCACATTTGATAAAGAAGTTAGAAGCATTAAAAGCCATTTATGAATGAAGCCAAAAGTGACTTATGGAAAAAAATATATACTTCACCGTTCAATTGAGACCTAAAAGGAAGTCCAATTAGGACTCAAGTGAGAGTCCAATTAAAATCCATACAAATTTCTACTAAAATTCAACAAAATATAACAAGAAACTATTTATATATAATTTATCTACAAATTTACAAGACTAAAAAAAGAAGAGAAGTTCTAATAATTTAGACTCCAAAGAAAGAGATTCTTCTTGAATGCTTCTTCTTCTTCAACTTTTCTAACCATAATTACAACATGAAGCCCAATATACACTTTTACACATGATCCCGTTACTTTTTCATATCAACTATTACTTATAAAAACAAATGTTTTTATATAAACATTGTTGCATCATGTGACTCTACACATGTTTAACTTTATAGTCTTAAAATTTAATCTAATTCTTTCTATCCAAATGAGACTAGGGAAATATATCAGGACAAATGGTGAAAATATATAATCATGCATAACTAATAAAATAGTTAGCCTTTTCTTGAATTATCTTTCTATTTTTATTATATATATATATATATATATATATATATATATTAAACTATTCTTTGAAGTTGTATTCTTTATTTTCTTTTCATTTATAGATTTATGTTGTTATTAAGGATTTTATTTTGAATATTAGTTAGTTTATTATCGATATTTTGAAATTTAAACTATTAAATTATACTATCTTCAATTTTGTTTGGTATTTTATTTATATCAATACTTTACTATGATAAAAAAAATAAATTTCGATTTAATTTGTTAAATTTTATACTCTCTTTCTCTCTCTCTCTCTGTGTATATATATATATATATATTCTCTCTTCATCGATCTAATGCATCGGCTGAATAATCGACTATATCCATGTTCACATTACTTTTTAAAACCCGTCAACACTTCTCATTGATGACAAAAGTGAATCGGAAACTGCTGTAAAAAGTGATTATACGCGGTGTTGTTCACACAGCAGATCTAGGAACAATCACACTTATAGTAGGCCACTCCACAAATATGGGAAAGACAGCAATAAAGCAACAATAAATTTTGAAGTTGCCAATTGTAACTATTGTATTTTTTGCACATATTTTCTTTCTATATGGCCTCTTCTTTCAACACTCATTCTTGCACGCAGCGAGAAAGAAAAAAACACGTTATAATAACTCCCACGCATATATGGTTGGCAAAAAAAAAGTAGTTAGCCATAACAGCAGACCCAGAAATGAACACCAAAAGCCACCACAACAACCCATCATCATGGGTTCTCTTCACTACGCTTTTTCTCTCGTCTTTGTCCCTCTCACTCTCCGATCCAAGAATCACCGAAGCAGGACTCTACTGTGGAACCACCAAGGCCCCTCTGAAAGCCAACTACATCCCGAGTTTCACCAAGGAAATGGAGAGCCTCTCGCAGTTGGTGACCAACCACAACTGGGGCACTCACGTTGTCAACATTTCAGGCTCCTCCATTCCAATTTACGGCCTTGCACAATGCTTCAAGGACCTCTCCAACACTGATTGCCTTCTCTGCTACGCCGCAAGCCGCACCAAGCTTCCACGCTGCCTACCTTCTGTCTCGGCGCGCATCTACCTCGATGGCTGCTTCTTGCGCTATGACAACTACAGCTTCTACGGGGAGGTCAGTGACCCTTGGAGGGATACAGTGAACTGCACCTCACAGCATGGGACGGTTGTTGATGAAACGGAGAGGTTGGAACTTGAGGAGAGCGTTGGAAGGGTGGTTGAGAGTGTGACCAACAGGGCTGTGGCAAAAGGTGGTGGCTTTGCTGTGGGAGAGTTTGAGGGGGTTTATGCATTGGCACAGTGCTGGAACACCATTGGGAGTGATGGGTGCAGAGAGTGTTTGAGGAAAGCTGGGAAAGAGGTTAGAGGGTGCTTGCCAAAGAGGGATGGGAGGGCCTTGAATGCTGGCTGTTATTTGAGGTATTCAACAAACAAGTTCTACAATATAGATGGCGATGCAGGTGGTAAAAATGGTGAGTATGTGTGATTTTATTTCAAACAAGGTTTTAAATTGCAATCATTGTCACGATTTCCTCGCGATCTTTGAAGGGAAATTGTGGATGAATGTAGTAATCTTTTAGTTTCGAGCAAGCTTTTAAATTGCAGTTACAAGCACGGTTTTCTCACGATCTTTGATAAGAAACTAGGCCACAGTTATGGTTGAGTCACTTATTGTTTTTTTTAAAGCCTTGGTTTCAACTTTTGCACTTTTGTTTTCAAATGGGAATTGAAGCTTATCTGGAATTTCAATCTACTTTGTTTTTAGTATGCAAGTTTAAGTTCACTTTTTGTTGTCAATAAAATTCTATCACACTTAAGTCTTTGTCATTATGACTGGAATGCTTTTCAATGTTTCTACACTGGCCTATGTAGAATCCAGATCTTAATTCATAGACGGTGCTCAGAGTGAGAAAAAAGTTTGTTTTGTTACAGTAATTTTTTTTTCAGCAACCAAGTTTTATTTTGAAGACTTGATGTCATTGCCTGATTTTTAATCTTTCAGGATTCCTAAGAAGAGGAGGAGTCATAGTAGCAGAAGTGTTAGCAGCAGCTGCAGTTTTAATGCTTACTCTCTCTGCCTCCTATGTAGCCTTCATGAAGTTAACTAGGATGAAAAAAGGTGAACATTATAAAAAAGGAATTATCATTACTATTTACTACACACTATAAAGTTGAATTTGTGAATTGTTATGTCTTCACTTTCTTATGCCGTGTTTCTTTTCTCCTACATCACCAGAAAACAATAATCTTGGTGAGATTTCCTCTTCCATAAGGAAATCTAGCTTGAATTACAAGTACGAAACTCTTGAGAAGGCCACAGATTATTTTAACACTTCAAGGAAAATAGGCCAAGGTGGGGCTGGCTCAGTTTTCAAAGGCATTCTCCCGAATGGGAAAGTTGTTGCGGTTAAGAGATTGATCTTCAATAACAGGCAATGGGTGGATGAGTTCTTCAACGAAGTGAATTTGATTAGCGGAATTGAACACAAGAACCTTGTCAAACTATTGGGATGTAGCATTGAAGGCCCTGAGAGCCTCCTTGTGTATGAGTATTTGCCCAAAAAGAGTTTAGACCAATTTATCTTCGGTAAGTTCCCATTATTGTAGTATATTGTGAAGTCCATTTCTTGTTTTACAAATTTCATAAAATCAAATGCTTATCTATAATTTCATGAAGGTGACGTACTAATCTGCTTTTCAGAAAAAAACAGAACTCAGATTCTAAACTGGAAGCAGAGGTTTAATATCATTCTTGGAACGGCAGAGGGGCTTGCATATCTTCATGAAGGTACCAAAATAAGAATCATCCATCGAGATATCAAAAGCAGCAATGTTCTTCTGGACGAGAATCTCACTCCCAAGATTGCAGATTTCGGCCTTGCCCGGTGTTTTGGAGCTGATAAGTCCCATTTGAGCACTGGAATTGCTGGAACACTGTAAGTCCTTAGATTTAGCATATCTTATTGAGCATGCTGCATACAATATAATTTACCTAGTGTGTCACTTCCTTATATGTTCCGGTTCCTATTAAACTAACTAAACTTTTGGTATAAGTTCCTTTTATATTAGAATTTCATTTTATTCTCTATTATTTAGGTAACACCAGTTCTGTTTTTCAATTTCGGTTAGTCATTCTTCACATAAATAGAAAATCCTTGCATCAGATACTAAAGTAAAACAATTTTATAAAAAAAGGAAACAGAATAGATCTTCTGAGAGGGTCAAATAGAAATAATGTCATATTCTATGGTATGAAATTATTTAAGCCTAAAAAACAATTATGTTGGATTCATATATTCTTTAGCAGCAGACTAGTATAAATCTTTTAAGGTAAAGATGAAGAGAAGCTTTTAATGTGTATTTCTAGCTCAACCCTTTCTGTGAAGATGCCCTCATTACATGAAAAGACCAATTTAACACTAAAGTTTATCTTATTTATTTCTCTTACATGTCCCATAATCTTATTTAATACCTGATTTTTTTATTTTTGGATCAGAGGTTACATGGCTCCTGAGTACCTAATCAGAGGACAACTAACTGATAAAGCTGATGTGTATAGTTTTGGAGTGCTTGTTCTGGAGGTTGTAAGTGGGAGGAGGAATAATGTCTTCCGAGAGGACTCTGGCTCGCTTCTGCAAACTGTAAGACTTGTATGCCTAACTTGCACAACATTTGAAGCAACCTTTTTCATTTTCTGGGCTACTACTGGTTTCAACACTTTCTGTTATTGTAATTATTCTAGTGGAAATTTATCATTTTGACACCAGGTTTGGAAACTTTACCGATCAAACACATTAACTGAAGCTGTGGATCCTTGCTTGGGAGATGATTATCCTGCAACTGAAGCATCAAGGGTGTTTCAAATTGGATTGCTTTGCACACAAGCTTCTGCCTCCCTGAGGCCATCCATTTCTCAAGTTGTTTACATGCTAATTAATTCAAATGAAGACGTTCCCACTCCAAATCAACCCCCATTTTTGAACACTGGAATGGTGGACTCAGATGGTTCCATCAAGTCTTATAGCACTAACAGCTTCATATCCAATGCCTTGAAGAAGATTGGAGGATCCTACAGCTACTCAGAGTCTTCTAGTTCACGCAACTCAGATGGGCCATAAAGAAGTGAAGAATCAATTGTTCAAGTTTGATTTACAAGAAATTAAACTGCAGTCACCATGTCGCAGTTTTGAAGGCTTTTGTGACTGCAATAGCTGCTGCATGGCTCACATTATACTCGCAATCTATGGCAACATCATGACAACAACCGTAATTCAGAAAACATTGTCATTTGGAATATGTTCTTTTTTTCTGGGTGGTCATGTCCAGTTTTTTATTCACTAGAAAGAGTGAAATGTTAGAGTTAGGAGTTAGGAAGACAATTTATATATATAGCCGAAAAAATGTAAAGATAGAAAGGAATAGAAGGTCCCCTTTTGAAAGGGTAGCAAGTGAGCTAGAGGTTCAACACCAGGTCACGAAGACATTAACTGTAGATGTGACAGACATGATTTTAAGCATTATCTAATTTAAATATTTAAACTAGTTTATTTAAATCGCTTTAAAATAAAATTAACGTAAAGAGAAACTAGGTTAGGTATGTTAGTTGTTATAAAAAAATTATGTTTGTTGAATTCTTATAAATAAATAAAAGTAAAAAATAATATATTTATAGAGAAGAAAATACTAAAAGCAAATTATATTCTTAAAAAACTAAGACCATAGAAAACTTTGGAAGATCTAAAACCATATTTATCCTAAAATATTTAAACCTTATATGGTTGCAATTTCTAACATATCTATATTATAAAAGTGAAATATTTTTTTCTTCCATCTAAAATAAAAAAAAAAAAGAAATTGAGATGATAACCACAATTAATTTAAAATATATAATGTAAGCAGTAAATTTACAACATATTATTATTTATTGATTAAAAAATTATAATAGAATTAAAGATATTTTTCGTAAAAAATAATTAATACAAAAGACCATTTGAAATTGATTTTTATATAAAAAATTTAAAATAGAGTTCTTACATTTTAGAAAATAGATGAAAAGCAGTAGTCCAACTAACTTACTCCCTTAAGTGACCGAAAAAGTTGTTTGATACTAAACTTAGTAATGTAAAGGAGATGCTTTTAGCAGTTGTATTTTCTACAAGAAAAATGACATTGCTGAGGAGAAACTTCCATATGATATCAAAGTAATTTTGTCCATTAGAGTGAAATGATAAAGATAGTTTCATAATTGAATATATGAGTTTGAAATGGAAGTTCAATTTGGAAGGTATTTTGAAGGTAATACTACTTTGAATAAAAATGTGGAAAGAATTGAAATAGATATGAGAAATAGCATTTTGGATTGAGACCTACTAGAAGAAGGCAATAGGGTTTGAGACAAAGAGGAGAAAGGGTCTTTTATAGGTATAACATGAAACCCTATTGTCTTTTATGGGTATACCTGACTTATCCTTCTATGTCTCAAATTCTATTACCTTTTTCTCATATCTCTCAATCAAAAGTACTATTTTTCATATCTCTCTCAATTCCCTTTACATTTTCATTCAAAACAATATTACCTTTAAATTTTACTTTCATTTCAAATTCACAATTCTAATTACAAAACTATCATTGCTAGATTAGTCAAATGGGTAAAACTCTTCTAGTGTTAAAGGAAAGTTTCTTCCAGCATTGTCAAAATAATGTTTTCTTGTAGGGTATTAATATATCAACACACTGACATGTCATAACGTCCATTTGATACTGTTTGGAGTGTAAAAAATATCATTATTTTATTGTGATTGTGTTAAGCATGAAATTGGGTACTTGAAATTACAAGAGGAAAACTTGTTCCTCCATTTCATTTTTGCGGTTCATCTTCTCATTATTGACGGTTTTGCTCTTGCCATTGTCCTGCTCTCTAGTGTTCCCCCTTGTTTGTTGTTTTCCTTCTTTTTGTGTCGTCCCCTCTTTTGTTGTTGTGGTAAGGGGTTTTGTTGTGTTTGGTGTTGGGTTTGCTTCGCTGATGCAGTGGGTGTGCATTTATGCAACAAAAAAGCCACCAAACCCTAAATCCTTGTCACCACGGAAACAATACACACAATCACACATTCAAACCAAACCACAATTCCTAGCAAAACACAACCCACCCTTCTCGCCACCATATACCCATGCCACCAAAACACAACAAATGCAAATATAATAACTCAATCATTCACGCAAATCATTCATTAACAAAACCAAATAACCCATAAACCAACTAAAAACATTTTCGTTTTCATGCTATACCCATAAAAGACGTATCTTTGGTCCAAAATGCACCACCACTGCACCACCGAAGCAAACCTAACACCAAACACAACAGAACCCCTCACCATGACGAACCACAACAACAAAATCCAATGGCGCGCGGTGTAGTTCATGTGGGTTGGGTGCGAGCGTCGAAATTTGAATTATATTTAAAAGATTCTCTAGATTAGGGTTAGACACTCCCACTAGGGGAGTCTTTCAAAACTTCCACCTTGGGAGTTAGAAAAAAATGTAGCCTTGCGATAGCGGCTAGGGTTTTGGAGGGTTTCTTTTTCCCTTCTTTGTACATCCATCTTCCTCCATTGTTCATTCTTCTCATTTTGTTGGGGTTAGATTTAACCGTTTGAATTCTCATGTAATCAATATTGGGCTTATTTATGTCTCATCATACATGTTTTTCTTTTAATATGTTAGTATTTTAATTCTGTGTTTATGCTTGTTGTGTAAATCCATAACTCGATCATTGATTCTTGAGAGTATTGAAAATATCTTTTGAATTTAGAACTGAATTAATTTATCAGATGAAAGCTCATGTCTAAGAATAGAGTGTGATTCATTTGTTGTAATTAAGATCCTTGTGCGAATGCAAGATTCATCTATATAATTGATAAAAAAAAATTGACGGTTAATAGATAATGACTAGGCTCATCTACTAAGGAATCAAATTTGAGTATTATAGTTGGTTGACATTAACATTTGTTTGAAAAGAAGATAATTGATTTTATGCATGAATTTGAGGTTTGTTTAATCCTAAAAAAAATGCATTCTATCTCATTTCCATTCTCTTTCCACATTCCAAGTGTTCATTAAAAGTACAAAAATATATTTTCATTGTTTTAATTTTATTTTCTTGCAAAACAAATCAAAAGTTTGGAATTATCTGTGGTTCAATTTTCTTATAGTTGTATTTATTATCGGATATTGCATAAGTCCCTTGGAAAAGAACGATATATTTATTACTTGCTACATTTGCGATTGGTGCACTTGCTACCATTGTAAAAATATGTTAACATGAAGAAGAAAATAGAACAAGAGATGAGGAAAATAGAAAAAGAGATGAAGAGATGGGAGTCTTGTTTGCTTAGTTACTAAAACAAAAAGATGATAAAAGAAAGAGCAAACGAGAAAAGGAGTCTCCACCTAGAAGAAGAAAACACTATGAGGACTCTCACTCTCAAAGTGAAGACGGGATGCATAATAGTCATCATAACAAATATTTCTATCAACTCCCACCTAGGTGTCACCATAAGCATAGAAAAAACTACTATGTCCATGAACCTAAAATAAATCTTCATCTCTTTTATGAAAATGATAACATAGAAGAATATCTAGATTGAAAGATGAAGGTTTAATAGATCTTTGAATGCCACCAAATAAATGATGAGAAAAAGGTGTCCATGACTACCTTAAGGTTTTAGGGTCATGCCATGTATTGCTGAACTTCCTTATCTGGGGACCTAAAGATTCATAATAATCCTCCTATAAGACATTGGTATCAACTTAGGTTAGCCATTAGAATACTATGTGTTCCTTCATACTGTGATAGAGAATTGATGGATAAACTTCACCGACTCTAATAAAGAAACATGATTGTTAAAGAATACAAACAACAAATAGAACTACTCATGATGATGGTTGGGGTTAGAGAGGAAGTAAGGATCACCATAGAAAGGTTTCATAGTAGCCTAAATTATGAAATTAGGAGTAGAGTTGAATTGTTGCCTTATAATGATCGAAATGAATTTGTCCAATTATGTATGACCCGTTATAAGAAGCAGAAGAGGAAGCTATTATTTAGTTGTCTCCTAGCTTGGTAGCATTGAATTCAGGAAGTTTTCCCCTAGGAAGGATTACCATACTACTTTTTACCATAAGAAGGACTATAAAAGAGAGAGGCATACACCTCCAAATCTAGGTATGAAGGGTCACAGGAGAGGGATAGAGAAAAAAAAGAGAAAAGAAGGTAGAAAATCAAAATAAGAAGAGCCTTCCAAAGAGGTTATACTAGAGATACCTAACGTTTTAGATGATGGCAAAAGGGACACTTAACTGTTGAGTGTTCCAAAAAAGGCTTGTATATGACATTGATAATAATTTGTGAGCCAAGATGAAGGCCATTCTTAACCTAGTGATGAAAAATCTCTAGATTCATAGAGTGAAGTTTTCCCTTATGAAGGTGAGCTACTAATGGTGAAGAGGTTACTTGAAAGCCAACATGATGATCCTCAGCAGTCTCAAAGAGAGAACATATTCCACACAAGGTGTAAAGTTTGTGAAAACACTTATTCAATGATTGTGGATAGTGGTTCTTTCTATAACTATTGTAGCTCCAGGTTGGTAGACAAGTTAGCCCTAATTGTTGCTCCGCATCTTAAACCTTACAAGTTTCAATGGATAAAAAAGGATGAATGAATAGTAGTTAAACAATAAGTAAGTACACCCATCTCCATAGGCCATTATAAAGATTCTCCATTTTTTGTGACATTATCCCTATGGAGACTGGACATATCATACTTGGAAGACCCTGAAAATATGATGAACAATTTATTCATGACGATTCACTAATAGAATAACTCTCAATTGCAAGGAGAAAAAATTGTCTTGTGTCCTCTCACACCTCAACAAGTGAGAGAGGACCAAATAAGTCATAAAAACACTAAAAGAGGAAAAGAGAGAAGAAAAAACTAGGTCAAACTTTATCTCACAAATAAACTAGAGGGAGCGAAGGAAATAAGTTTGAAGGTTTGTGTCCTATCCAATGAATTATTCCTTGTGTTATTCCCATGTTGCTAGTCCGCAAGAAAGATAAGACTTGGAGAATGTGTACAAACTACAAGGTCATTAACAACATAATAGGATAGATGATATGTTATTGCATGGGGCAAACATGTTTCTAAAATTGATCTTAAGAGTAGTTATCACCAAATTAGGATTAAAGAAGGATATGAATGAAAAACCACTTTTAAGAACAAATTTGGACTCTATGAATGATTAGTCATGTCTTTGGGCTCAACCAATGTTCCTAGCACTTTCATAAGATTAATGAATCATGTTCTTATATATTGTATAGGTAAATTTGTTGTCATCTACTTTGATGACATTTTAATCTACAATAGGAGTTTAAATGAGTACATAGGCCATATTAGACAAGTCTTAATTATTCTAAGGGACTACCACCTCTTTGCCAATCTTGAAAACTGCACTTTTTGTAAAGAAAATATGATCTTACTTGAATTCATGGTTGGCAAAGATGGTGTCCATGTACACCTTGAGAAAATAAAGGCTATCCAAGAATGACCGATCCCAAGAATGTAGGAGAAGTTCATAACTTCTATGAGTTACCTAGTTTTTATATAATATTTGTCAAGGACTTCTCTACCATTTCCTTTCCTCTTAACAAATTAATCAAGAAGGTTGTAGCTTTTGTGTGGGGTGAAAAATAAGATAAAGCTTTTAAAACTCTAAAAGATAAACTAACTCATGCACCAATTCTAATTCTCCTTATTTTTTTGAAAAACTTTTGAACTTGAACATGATGCTTGGGTGGGTAGGCGTTGTGTTACTATGTTCATCTGATCTTTCTTCTTAAGTTTTCTTTAAGAAAAATATTTTTATATTTCATCAGATGAAACATGTTGGAAAACGTTAAAAAGACATATCTTTAAGTCTACATGTTTTAATGAACTTTCTAAGGTTAAATATACATCATGTGTTGTATGTTAGACAAAAGAATCATAGTCTGATCCGTATTCAAATGAACAATAATATTTCTAGAAAAATGATTTAGAAAGGTTGGCAAAATGTATTTGGCATGACACACCTGATGAAAGATTTTAAGTCTAATTGTTTTACACATTAAGTCTTCGTCTTAGCTCTATTAATCAAGCAACTTTTACAAAGATTTTTAAAAAATCATTAAAATCACAATTTAACTCTCGATTCTTATGATTTCCTTATTTTTCATACATGATTTTAAAATTTTTTTTATAGCTCTAGACATTTTAGTTTCAACTTCTAGACATGTATTTGAAAAGTTTGAACTTCGATGTGATCTTAAGGGAAAGAAATATCATAATAAAAAATTCAAAAAGAAAAGGAGTTTATATTCTCACTATGGCAAACTTCTAACACTTTCGTGTCAAGTGTAGACATAAGAGAAAAAAAAATTCTAAAGCTAATGGGAGGACTTAAGGAACTTTTGGTAACCAAAAAATCTTATAATCCTTGTTGTAGATTTGTTTTGCAAGAAGAGGTTAGGAACTAAGTTGGTTCCTGAATAGTGGATGACTATGATACATATAGGGCACAAAGTTTACATTCCTAAACCTCTGACAAAATGAAGGCAACATGGTAGCTTTCGACGGAGTCGACAAAGGTAGGATATCAGGTTTGGATCTATAGGAATCTCTTCCCTTATCTCTATTAAAAATGTTTTATACATTGAAAGGCATAGATATAACCTACTGAGCATAAGTCAATTATGTGACAATGGTTATATGGTCTCCTTACCATCTTTACCATCTATGAGATTGATTTGTTGGGTCTCACTAAGAAGGTCATCTACTTGCTATCCAAAGAAGATGAGAGATGGCTATGGCATAAAAAGTTATGCCATTTGAAATTAAAATACATTTTAAAGCTTTCTAAGAAAAACCTCGTAAGAGGATTGCCCAATCTTTCATGTAAGAAGGGGAAGTTGTTAAAAAGTTCTTTCAAACCCAAAAACTATGTTTCCATTGCTAAACCCCTAGAGCTTCTACATATGGAGTTGTTTGATCCTACGAGAACCTTAAGTCTGGAAAGCAAGAAATATGGTTTGATAATTATTGATGACTACTCTAGATACACATGAGTTTACTTTCTTACCTACAATTGAGTTTTTTCCATTTGTTCAAGATATTTTGCAAAAGAATACAAACGGAGTAATGTTTATATCTCTAACATTAGAAGTGACCCCAATACATAGTTTGAATAGGGAGAGTTTCAAACATTAGGTGAATTAAAGGGTATACACCATCATTTCTTTTCACCTAGAACACCTCAAAAAAATGAGGTTATAAAAAAAAAAAAAAAAAACTCTCGAAGTTATGTGAATTAAAGGGTATACACCATAATTTCTTTTCACCTAGAACACCTCAACAAAATGAGGTTATGAAAAAAAAAAGAACGAAACTCTCAAAGAGGTGACAAGCATGATGTTTTGTGAGCACTTTTTACTAAAACACTTTTGGGCAAAGGTAAGGTAATACACTTGTTATGTACAAAACATGATACTCATAAAGGTTCATGTTTGAAAAGATTATACGAACCATGGAGGAATAGAAAGTTCAATGTATGATATTTTCATGTTATTAATTGTGATTGCTTTATTTTTAACACCAAGAATAACTCAAGGTTACTTGGACAAATCAAAAGACTTATAAAATATATTATTCTTATACTTTAATAGTGGAACAAATCATGATGTGAAATTTAATGAACTTTATAAAGTGATAAGAGACTATTAAATCTTGATGATGAATTTGTAGATATTTTGATCAACGATTTAATTTAATATGAAATGTTCTTTGATATATTATTTTAAGTTATATAAATAATTAATGTATAGTAATTTTAAGTAAGAGTTCTTCTCGGTGTATATTAATTTTTTTTGATATTTTAGTTTTTTCCCTTTATCATGAATTTTGTGTTATCCCTTTAAAATATTATTAATATTATAGATAAGATAAGAAAA
>Ga0099825_1005280_pt1 | contig 16614 bp, 9 predicted proteins | sample SiratroredBW_FD_76838 | JGI IMG/M metagenome (GOLD analysis project Ga0099825, IMG submission 76838) | Root nodule microbial communities of legume samples collected from California, USA - Siratro red BW | ecosystem: Host-associated > Plants > Roots > Nodule | place: USA: California | collected...
AAAAAAAAAAAAATAAAAAAAAAAAAGAAAAAAAAAAAAAAAAAAAAAAAAAAAAAAAAATAAAAAGAAAAAAAAAAAAAAAAAAAAAAAAAAGGAGTAACAGCTATCCTTTGTACTAATGTAATAATTATGAATTTTTGAAATCTCATCTTAGATGTGTAAAGAGGTAAAAGTTTGGGTAACTACTGTAACTTATAAAAGGATCTAACAGGTCAGGTAGAGAAAAACTAAAGGAGTGTTGCTTCTATCACCTCCATACTTTTCCTCATGCACCCCTATAGAGAAAATTACTGTTTTATCTTTAATGAAAAATAAATAAATCCCCTGTATCTTTTTTCATTCAAGACAATTTAGTATTTTATAATCTAAAATTTAATCTTTTTTATTTTAAATTGTATAATACAATTCTTGTATTGTATTATCTGAAATACAAAAATTGTATATCACATTATAGAATCTAAAATATAATTTTGGCAGTTGGTTCTTACATCCTATACAAAATTTTGACTTAGACCATATATCATCAATAAAATGTTCAAAATATACTTAAGTTTTAATAATGACAAGTTTCTTTTTCGTTTCTGTCTTTTTTGTTGTAGTGTTCTCTATCATTCAAGCTTTCTATTGTTATATTTTTTTTTCGTGTTTCGATCTCTAACTTACAATATTGTCTCTCACATTTTTATCTTCTCACTCACTATATTGTCTCTCGCGTCTTTGTCTTTCCCCTCACGACATTCTCTCTCGCATAGACATTCTCTCTCAATACCTAGTCACTAAATTTGGTAAACATTGTTGGCGTGCTTTGGTGAAATAAATTTGCTAATTTAGGTTTTATTGTAGGTCTGTTTGTGGGTGATAAAATGTAGTGATTACAGAACATTTTTGAGTTATCGTTTGGTGAATATAGTGATGAAATTTTTTTTTCTTTCTTCCCAAAAATGTGGGATTTCTATTTTTAATGTAGTCAAAGTTGTATAGTCCAAAGATGACTTCTATTTTAATGTAGAAATTGTATTTTTAAATCATGACTTCTTATTTTAAGTCGAATTTCTCAAACACAACTTATTTATTTATGTCATTTTTTTTAAAATTTATACATTTGAATAAATTTTGAAAAGAGAAAATCTCATTTGTTTTGTTTCTTTAAAAAGATAAATTAAAAACAATTAAAACATGGAAATTTTGAAAGAATGCGAAATTTTTATTTTTATAACATAAGAAAATTAATTTAATTTAAAATAAAAAGTATTAATGGTTAAAATTAATATCATAAGGTAATTTTTTATCATAAATCTAAAATATAGTTTACATTTTAGAAAATGATTTTAATTACAAATGTTAATAGTAATAAAATTTAGATATCTAAAAATATTAATTTATTTTAAATTTAAGTTAATGAACTAAACATTTACCCTATATATCACTCAGTGTATTATCAATTATTAAAATAATTTAACAGATTTGAATAGTAATTATAATTTTGAAAATCTTATATCATTTTTTAATGTTAAGAAATAAAGGATGGTTTTATATAATGTAATTTTAATTAAAAAAATATATTTGGCAAATAAAAATGGAAAATGAAATCAGTTCTAAAAAAAAATGTGTAATTTTAACTGAGGAATAACTTTATCATTTCAACATAATTTATATCATAACCTATTATTATTATCCCGTTCATACAAATATACAACGCATCAAATATTTAATACACTAACATTTATTTTATTTTTATCTTATATAAAATTATTATTATCTTAATATATTTTATTTTTGTCTATTTTTTTTTCTTATGTTGAAGATGAAAATGGATGTCATTCTCAATCTATTTATCTAGAATTGTAAAATATTTTTTTAAAAAATATTACTGAGCAACACTAAATTAAATTAATATAAAATAAAATACATTAACCCCAAAAATATTTAAAGTCAATTTTTAAAAGTAAACTAGCATTCATGGTTTGAGTTTCCTGCATGGCCTTATTAACTAAATACTAATTAACATTAGTTTATGCCTTCCAATCGACAGTAAATTATCATTTTCTTATTGTTGTTAGAGTAAGTCTTTTTTTAGCTTGTGGTGAACTATGAAAGTGAGAGTTAGAACAAGTACAAGATTGCTAAACATTATTTCATTGAAAATTAAGCAAACGACAACACACAAGCATTGCAACAAGTACAACGTTGTTCTTCACAACTGATACGTTGAGCCTCTCATGTGGGACGAAAACCACTTTCATACCCACATTTGACTCTTATTTATGCTTCGTAAATACATAGCTTTAAACATAATAAACTCACTCATTTAGATGTGAAATAGTTTCAGACGGGATCCACAAGAAGTGAAGAGACACAATCTTTCAGTAGTTCTCCATTTGTGAATTTATCCTGGTGATTTTCATACGAAAGCTCAGACATGCATGCAAAATTAACTACACAATCAAGTGCAATCTTTGGAATATCATTTAGATTCAGCAACTCTTCATTTATAACCTTCCAACACTCTTCAACGTCCTTGTGAATGAAGTCATAGGCCTCTTCTTGCGAAATACCATATTGCTTCATGCAACATTCAACAGCTGAGGCAACATGTACTCTTTGTTGTTCAAACTATGTGTTAATCAAAGCAAATCCAAATGTTCAATTAGGAACGTAATAATTGTGAATAATTAATTAAGACAAATCCAAATCTTTTGCTTTGCTTATTCTAAATAATGAAGATATTCAACATTTTTCAATTAGAAATGAATTGATACCTTATGTGAGCCAATGTCATCCAAGACTCTGGCAATAACTGATGCAGCTCTAATTATATCTGGTTTAGTGAGAATCCAATCCAACAGATCTTTTGTTGCAAAATCTCCAAGGCATACAAACGTTGTTACCAAAAGGGAACAACAAGAAGTTAACATTCCATTAATTTTATATTCATCATATGTTGGAATGTAACCCTCGTGGCACCATTTAGCTTCAACCATGTAGGATTTTGTTAGGTTGCAAATCTGCGTGTAAAACAACCAATATATTGAAGAGATAAAGTTAATCTTGAAAACAAGTATTCAGGTTATTGTAAAGCAAAATTGGAACAGGCATATATACAGCTTGTTTAAAATGTGACACCACAAAGCTTGAGTTTCCACTCTCAGTTGTGAACAGTTCTACTTCTTCACACAGTTCTACAAATGTATCAAATACTACTCTCATGGACTTTGGAAGAGATTCGGTGAGTCTAACATCCCATCTGAAATTTAGTAAAGAAACATTTATTATAAAGAATTAAAATGTGAAACCAATCTCGTTTAAGTTATATAATCTATAATTTGTAAAGCACATCAACCTCTGAAATGCTTCTGTGAAGAGTTCAAGTTCCTCAACAGTGCCATAAGCATCATAAGTATCATCTACAAGAACAAGAGCAGAGCACACTTTTATAGTGTATTTGGATATGAATATGTGATTACTATTGAGAACATTTAAAGGTAAAAGAGTTACTTGGTGATAGTGCCAATTTCTTTTTGATGCATGCTTTGAAGAATATTGAATTCTACTTTTGCGAATGTGAGAAGAGTTTCATCATGGGAACAATGTTGTTCATAGACAGACATGTGATACTTTGCCTCAAACCAACGTACACTCCTCGTAAGTGGTCGACTTAAGCAGTGATTGACTTGTGCAGCAAGAGATGGTTTCAGTTGGTTGACCAAGGATTTAAGTTGAGCCTTTGAGAACTCACATAGTTCTTCCAGTATATCATCTCCATGAGTTCTTAGTTGTGTAGCTTCATACAAGCTACACATCCCTTGAATATCATTGCCAAGTGTTTCATTGAAGTTTCCTTGGTCATTTTTGAATTTCTTAAATATATCTGCTGATATAATTGAAGTATAAATATAAGAAATAATAGCTAGATAATGGATTTTGAGTTTTAAGGTATATATAACATTATACATTATTGTAATGAAAAAGTATGTACGTACCTGATGAAATTGGAAAACTTTGTTGTCTAAGCAAACGAAAGAGCAGGGCAAGAGAGTGATAATTGTTATCTTCAATGAGGGTGTTATCTTCTGTAAAACTGTTGTAAATTTGTTCCAATGCATGGTTAATTTCTTGTTGGAAAAGATAGGATACACCAAAGCGTTGAAGTGAATCAATGAAGTTTAGTTTTTGTCTGATATCTCGATTGATTGATGATTGGAACAGCATCTTCACCACCTCTTTTAGTTTTTGAGCTAGTTGCATGGTTCTGTCATTGGATTCCTACAAATCAGTTGCATTGCAAAGCATTAAATAAAGTTTTCAATTTACTTTTGTAACTAATGTGACTAAAACAAATTGAAGGAGAAGTTGTTAATTTTTACTAAACTTTAGATACACCTTATTTCAATAGACAAAAGGTATTTATGTAAAAGTATTTACAATGAAGATTATAAATAAGATTACGAAAAATTCAAAATTCATAAAATCATATATTATAGAATTATAAAAGAGATGTAGTGGAATTGTAACATGAAGGGTGATTTTACTTTCTAAAAAGTATTATATATATATAAATATCAAAAGAGACGTAGGTTAAAATATTTTAATTAAATTTTATTTTTTATTTTACTTTAAATCTAATCATTTTTTGAAGAGGTGAACTCTTTACTTTAATTAAATTTTATTTTAATTAAAATTCATTCATAAAAAAATAAATACTAACATTGGATGAAAGTGAATAGTAACAAAAAAACAATAATTAAGTTTGGAATTTGTTTTATAATTAAAACTGAAATCCACTGATAGAGTAATCAGTTAATGCAAATAAATATTAAAAACACTGATAACATCATAGCAAGATAAAATTTTAATTAGATTAGCTTTAGATTATTTTAATTATATTAATTTTGATTAATGTTATATTATTTGAATTTACCTTTTTAATTGTATTAGTTTTAATTAATCTTAGATTTTCTTTGAAAGGTTACACTTATTAATATAGGAGAAAATATAAATAAAAAGATTATTAATACAATTTTATCTTTTTTTATTTGACTATTCTACTATACGTAAAATCTAAATTACATATAGATATATAGACTTAACAATTTAATATTTTGAATAAAATAAAAAGAAGGTATTGTAAATATAGAATATTAATACCAGTGATTCTGAATCATATTGAAGGAAGAAATGGCCCCAAATGTTTGGAGGAAAATCTGCATAAGGTCGCATTTTGTGAGGTTCTGCATGTTGGATCGAAGCAACTGATGCGGGAGGTGCGAGAGCCATCCTTATTTGCTGTCCAGATATTTCTTCGTATGTACCTAAATTGCCATTGAAAAACTCAAATGCTTTTATGTGCAATTTATATGCAATATTATATCTATAGGTCTCCAGGTGTATAAATACTGAAGTGCATGTTACATGCAAGGCTTCATTTGCTTACAAGTTTTCAGTGAGTTGGATCTTTTTATATTAAAAAAATTTATTTTATTGAGTATGAATTTTTTTTTATATATTATCAATACTTGGCTGTTTAATTAAAAGTAATTAGGTTTTAAAAAAATACTTGATTGTTTAATGTTTAATATTTAAAAATTATTTATTTTATATTTTGAAGTATTAGTTTATTTAGTGAAATTAATTAAATTGATCGAAAATTTAACATAACAACCGATAAATTAATATAAAAATATTAGACATAGTTTTTTTTTACTCTTAAGACTCTTAGCCAGTTACTAAATTATTATTATCAAACCTTAAAGAATAGTCCTTTAAATGAAATTTATACAAATATCTTTACAGCAAGTTTGTTTGGTGAATTGAAATTTCGTTGACTGTTTATCAGACATTGATCTTTTGGAATATTACATAAAGTTCTGATATATTTACTTGTTTTTATGTTTACTAATCTTATCATATTCTTATATATTTACTTGTTTTCTATATTTATTAATCGTATCATATATCTAACGTGTTTTGATTTAACCATGTTAACTATTATAATCAATAACTATAAATTATATATTATCTAAATAATCAAATCTAAATTTAAGGAAGTTACTACTCTTCTTTATCTTCTTTCAATCTAATGATTTAGAATAAGATGATAATTAAAACTGTTAAATTGAAAGAATGAGAAATAAAAGATAAATACCTTCATATTATTATTTATGCGAATAACTTGATCTCTACTATATACATAGGCCATACTATTTTCATTCTTATATTATTTTCTTTTCTCTCACATTATTACATAAATTAGTAATATAAAAAAATATTATTAAATTAAATAAAATAATATTAATATAATTTAATAACATTTTATCAAATATTAAGTATATCTTATATTACTAAAGACTTCTAATAATATCTTCATGTATTAATAAAACTATTTATAAAAATGTTATTAAACATTTTTTGTAATATTATTTTAATAAAAAAGCATCTTAAGATGTTATACATTTTTTTTAGTTATATTTTTAGTCAAAAAAATAACACTATAAAAATGTTCCTAAAATGACAACATTTTAAACAGACAACATGATCTTAAATAAGATTATACGTCGTACAAATAAAAAAAAAATTATCTTTTAACATTAATAGGAATTTTTGTTTAAAAGAAATTTTCTACAATAATAGATATTGTTAAGTTGAAGTGTACATAACTTATTATTAGACTTCCATAGGAGGTAAAGTTGATATAAAATCTAAAGAATTATATATCATAATAAATTCAAATAATAATATTTATATTTATTTAAATAAACTTGCGTATTATACCTAATTTCTTATAATAAACATGTTACATGCTTTCAATTTTCATGATGAGAAAAGAGAAAAATTATTGCTTCCTATTCTTTTTTGTTTGAAAGTAATAGGAACTTTGATTTTGCATTGATGGAATTTCTAAAAATTGGTCATCGACTTTGCAACCTACATCAAAGTTTATTTTATTTTCTTTTCTTTTATTTAATAAATTAAAATTTACACGTTTAAACACTATCATAGATGATCTAGTTGTCGACATTGCAAATTGTAGAGTTCAGAAAAACAAATTTTGCACCACCTCTTTCTGAATTACTAATTACTAATTATGTCATCTAGTGCAGCCAATTTGGAGGAACGTGTATATCGTGGAATGTGTTCTTGCTTTGTGGTTCTCGTGCAGCGTGCACCTACACCATTTAAAATAACGTAGCCCTAGACAATTTTATCGACCATTGCACACAAATTAAGGGCAACACTTTACTATCAGTTTAATTTTTTTAACTTTGTGTTTGTCTAAAAGTAACGTAACAGTGATACATTTTTTCACTTGAAATATTGTCTTTATAACACGATTTATTTATTTTTGTAAAAAAAGATATTTACACCCTTTTCATAAAAAATGGAAAAAAATTACACGTCTGTATTACTTTTGTCCAAAATAAGTTTTATCTTACCATATGTTGAAATATAGAAAGAGCATAGAGTGACAAAAAAAAATAGATTTACTTTGATAAAAATAGCAGATATAAAAATCCCATATGTGCAAGCATTAATGTTTCTACTTAAAGAAGAAAGTAAATTTTCACAATTTATTTCAAAGGGAAAACAAGAAATAAATTATTGATTATTTTTATTTTCTCCCTCAATCTTCAAATTGACATAGTTTACATTTTAGAAAATGCTTTTAATTACAAATGTTAATAGTAATATAATTTAGATATCCTAAAATATTAATTCATTTTAAATTTAGTAAATGAAATAAACATTTGCCTTAGAAATTAGTCTATAATATACAGTAGAGACTAAAAAATTAGTCTATAATTTTATAAAATTTAATTATATAAAAATTAAATAATAATAACTAAAAGTTTAAGACTATATTGATATGATAAATAGAAATAAAAATTTTAAAATCTAACTATAACCATTTTTATTAAAAAAAATTAATCTCACAATTAATTAATAATTTCTAAGAAGTTGTTTCTAATTATAACTTATCAAATATTATAAAAATGTTTCTAAATGAATAAATATTTTTTATGATGATTAACTTCTAAAATATATATAATTTTTTTATATTTTATATTAAAATTTTTTTAATATAATACCTCATAACTCATATTATGTTGACTTATACATGAACATATTCTAATGATATTGATAAGTTGATTCACTCTCAGCCAAATACATAATGACTTAGTCCTAACTCTCTGACTTACCGACTAATCTTATAATTAACACCATTATGTTTAAACAACACAAAAAATTATGATTCAAAGATAGTTAGGTCTCTTTTAATATTTTGTACAACTATAAACTAAAGAAGAATAGTATAGACAAATGAGCATTCCAAGATGAAAGCTAAACTTCTTTTCTAGTAAAAGTGATATATTTATGATATTAAACTTTCTTGTCTAAATACTAACTTGAGAGTTGAAGTATTATAGCAGATAATTGGTTTTAAGGCTAAGACGGAACATAGAGGCTGAAATCAAGATCGTAAAGACAAAAGATTAAGAGACCTTAATAGGTCATTTAGGCCTTATAAAACCATTTTGTTGCTTATTGTCGGTTAGAGAAAACCTTACAACAATCGCATGGTAACCACATGCAACATAGTGAGCAATGAAAGGTCACCCAGAAGAAACTCAAGATAATCATGTTGACAAAGTAAAATTGATGTGAAACTACAAAGAGAGTTAGAAACACTAAAGAGGAAGAATGTTGGGGAAATGGATGCCTTAAGAGCCGAGAATGCTAAATGAAACAAAAATTAGAGGGCAGTGAAACTCTACATCCCGACTATGGGCTTAGGTGTTAAAGCAAAAATACAACACCCTAAATATTTTGATTATGTATTAAAATAAAACAAACATATTTCTTGAAATACATAAAGCAGCTACGTCCGAGAGACGTTGATCATATCATAATATACTTCTAACATATGACAGAATCAAGTTCCATCTCGCCTCATAAGGTAATTCAAAATCACTAAAGTATAGAGCAATAATTTAAGCTGACAGGCAATAATAATATTTCAAATCTTAAGTTTAAATAAACAAAAAATGTTCTACATCTATCTTAAGAAAATTTCTATCAAGCAACAACATATAAAAATACTTTAGGAAATAAATGAATACATTATTTGTATATATCATTTGCTTCTATCAAAATATAAAGAAATAAAAAGATCATTCTCATATCCTTTGTTCACTTTTTGCTCATCTATTTATTTTTATTATATGATATCAAAGCTATAATTTGAGAGCTCTGATTGTTATATTTATTATGATCCAAAGTTATTAATCCCTTACAAGATTTTAATTCATCTTACATTTAGTATAAGTAAATATACGAACGAATGAATCCTGTTTTTTATGATTTTTTTTAAATATATAAATTTGTGAATGATAATATATAGATAAATAAATGAACCTCGTATTATTTTAACTTTTTATAAATATAATATTTCTATTGTTTTATAAGAATATTTGTATACTTTTAAGTAAATTAAGAATATAATAAAAATAAAAATGATAGAAAAAAGAATGAGTTAACCCATGTGAAACATGACACCCTTTTCCATCCTTTTCCATGCCCCCAGGGTGCTTTCAACAAACCCCTTTCTCAACCTTACTCTCTTGTATAACCCTAAATTAAGTTGGAGCAACTGTCACAGCGGCTGCGGCGTCGTTTTGGATGAGGCGTGATAGCCACATGACACGCGGCCACGGCAACATTCTAGCAAAGATGGTATAGACACTTTGAGATTTCGAGAAAAGGTTCCATCTTTCCCACCTTTTTACCTCTTTCCAAAATTGTTTAAATTTCTGATTCAAGTTTTTATTTTTTCCATGTTTTTTTTCGTGCGAGGTATGGCTAATGTTTTGAAAGCGCATGAATAAAGTTTTCATTAGATTGGGAATTTTGCTTCTATGTTTTCATATTTGGGGTTTTCTTAATTTGGGTTTTCTACTTCGGATTTGATTCTGTCATGATTTTAAAAGGGTTCTAAATTGCTATTTTTGGTGCTTGGTTTCGGGTTCCAGTGCATGGACATCTTGGTTAATGTGTTAGCTATTGAAGTGGCTTTTTTACTGTGATCAAATAGATAAAAACAAACACTTATACAAAAGATTGATTAAGACATACCTTTTGAGACAAAATTCCCCCTTTTCTCGTAATTTGAATCTTCCAATTTTTACAAACCGCATGTATTTAGAAACTTTTTTCCGTATCTCCCCTACAGTGTGCTCCTCCTTTTATACTCAATAATTTTAATTCAGATTTAAATTTATTATTTTTTAATTATTTCTACTTAATTATAATTTTATAAAACTGTCAGTTGAATATTAAATGGGGAATTGAATATTAAATTCCAAGGACATGAACTAAAAAACAAACTGCCAATTGAATATTAAATCCCAAATCCTAAGGACCAAGGACTAAAAATACTAAAAATTAAATTAAATTAAATCGTCAATTGAATATTAAATCTCAAAGACCAACATGGACTAAAGGACTAAAAAAGGGGCTGCGAACTGAATATTAGATCGCTAATTGAATATTAAATCGCAAAGGACCAACATGAACTAAAAAAGGGGCTGGGAATTCAATATTAAATCGCTAATTGAATATTAAATTCCAAGGATCAACATGGACTAAAAATTAAATCATCAATTGAATATTAAATCCCAAGAATCAACTGGACTAAAAAAAGGCAGAGTCATTTAGTTGAAATCATAACCTCAATCAAATCTATCCAGATTTACAAACGTACAACCCATTTTATTTTTTAATTTGATTTATTTTATTTTATTTTATTTTGAAAGCAATCTAAATTTTAAAAACAACACATTTTATGTTCTAATTCGTTTTTTTTATTTTATTTTTTTGAAAGCAACCTAAATTTAAAAGCAATACATTGTATTTTTAATTTGTTTTTTATTTTATTTTTATTGAAAGCAACCTAATTTTAAAAACATTTTCTCCTTATTATAATATTGTTATTTTATAAAATAAATCAACAGATGTAAAAATTAGATTTTGTTTTACTGAATTTTAATTACTATTTTAAATATTAATTAAATGTAACCTGTAAAATAAAAGGAATGAATATAATAACTCAATTATTCATATTTTTAACATTTCTATTTTTTTATTTATTTTTAATTAATTTTTGTTTAATTAATGGGCTTAAAAAAGACAAAGTAAAAGAGAGATAATATAAAATGATAACACTTTAATATGAAGAAGTACAAATAATAATTTTTATTTTTTTAATACATTTTTAATGAATTAGATTTCAGCAAATTAATTTATTTTTTTATTTTCAAATGCTCCCCTATTAATTTGAGCTTGACGGCGTCTTCCTGCACCTCCCGGCGGCCCCTCTATGGAAGATAGGAAATGTCAAAAATACCTTTGTTTTCATTCACGGAACCAACACCCTTTACTCACCTCCATGTGGTTGTGCACCTCTTCACACCAACATTGATTTCCGTTTTTCCTGCACCTGTCTCAACCATTCTCGTTGTTACTACACCTGTCCAAAACAGTGAGTACGTTTCCATTTTTCTTGAGCACATTGCGGAGAGCTTTTGGAGATTAAAATTGGAATCTCCAATATTTGATTAAGGTTCAAAGCACGAATAAATAAGTAATTATCTATCTTTCTGTAAGTTTTGTGATCGTTGGAATAGATTTAGGAGGAAGATGGTTTTTTTTTCTTATTCTGAATTCTGTAATTCTGAAAATCACCAAAAATTACTGAATTATAAAATACAGAAGATATTTTTTATTGAATTTATTCTTTCAAATTATTCTAATCCGGATTAGGAATTTGCTTCCAGGCCAATTCGGAAGAAAAAAACATATTCCGAAACGCACTTCTTATATTTGAATTCGGAAGGTAAGAGTGTATTCGCGAACAGGCTAGGCTAATTTGAAAATTAAAATTAAGCTTCCCGAGTAACCTATTCTAAGATATAAATTTACTAACATGAACGGTGACGTGAACGTGAACAGCAGTGACAACAGTATAGATACTTTCACTTTCACTGGCGGTGACATGAACGGTGGACAACAGCGACAGCTATTCACGTGACGACGGCTCTTCCTTCACTCTCCATTGTGGTTTTGTTATGGAGGTATACCGCTGGAAGTATGGTCCGGGGTGAAATGAAGATATGGAGGTGTAGGATTATGAGAGTAATTTTGACATTTCACAATTTAAAAGTTTTAAAAAATTTGAAAATATATGGAGGTGCAGAAGAAGACATGGAGGCGCATGAATAAGCTGTCTTTGGTTTAATTTTTTTTTATTTTTTATTTTACAATAACTTTATTTGTTCGAACGAAATTTGGTGTTAAAATTTATTTAGGGTTTAGAGTATGCACATTTTCGTAAGGTGGACTATAATTAGGAGACAAATCATATAGAGGCCAGCTAGTTCTTCCAATCCTGTAGTGTCGTAGATTGTAACACTTCAAACTAATACTGCTCAAGAAAACATTGGATGTTCATATAGTTTGCCTCTTAATTATATTTCATCTTATGAAAATGTGTATGGTGTTGCAATTCCTTACACCATGGTTGACCTTTTGGCATACTTGTAAGTCAACCAGAGCCTATTAAAGTACAACCAAGTGATGGACCTATAAATGTCAATGTTGGATAGCGGTCTTTTCTGAAACACTGTTCAAGTAAGATTGGGCGAAGGAGTGCCAAGAGGGCCAGTAGTTCAGAGACCACCTCAAGATGTTGAAGAAGCCAAGACTAAGTTGAAGTTGTTAGAAGAAAGGCTTAGACCTATTGAAGGAGGAGGAAATTTTGGATTTGGAGATAATGCAAGACTATGTTTGGTATCTGATCTCGTAATTCTTTCTATGTTCAAAGTACCTGAATTTGAGAAATACAAAGGCACCTCTTGTCCAAAGAATCATCTGACTATGTATTATGGAAAGATGACAATATATGCTGACACTGAGAAATTATTAATACACTTCTTCCAAGACAGCGTAGCAGGCATTGCTCTAAGTTGGTATATGCACTTGGAACCAACTCGAATTCGTTCATGGAAAGATTTAGCTGATGCGTTCTTGGAGCAGTATAAGTATAATGTTGATACAACTCCTGTTAGGTTGCAACTTCAAAATATGTCGAAAAAAAATTCTTGAACTTTCAAAGATGGAGAGAGTTAGTCGCGCAGGTAAAACTCCAATTACATGAGAAAGAAATAGTGACAATGTTCATGGGTAGTACTTTACAATCTCACTTCTATGAACATATGTTAGACCGTTTTTTTTCCAAGTTTGTTGATATTGTCATCATTGGAGAAAGAATTAAACTTAGGTTGAAAACTGACAAAATTGTGCAAGGTGCGCATGTGGCCATGAATGTCAAGAAGATTGAGTTCCTGCAAAAATAATGAAAGCGAAAGCCAAATATCAACAACCATCGCTCATTGGAGAGGTTATCCTTCAAACTCTATATAATAATCTAAACCTATAATAAATTTAAATAATAATTAATACAAAACTAAATTTATTATTTAAAATATTATTCACATATTTCTAAGTTCTTAAATAGTTTTAATTGAATTAAATTATACAAATACCTATTTCTTAAATTATTTACATTCAAAATTAGTTACGTATTTATAATTACTAAATATCCTATAAAAAGATACTCACACGTAAATATTGTAAAACAATTTATATAATAACCTAAACTAATAACAAACTTAAATAACATTTAATACAATATTAATTTTCATTCACATAAATAAATATTATAACTCCTAAATATCTTATAAAAAAATACTGAGAAAACATAAATATTATAAAAGACCTATATAATAATCTAAATGTATAATAACCTTAAATAAAATTTAATACAAAATTAAATTCATTCATATAAAAAATTATTTAACAAACTTACATAAGATTTAATACAAAATTAAATTTATTCATATTAAAAGTTATTTAACTAAATAAAGATTGTTTCAAGATTCTTAAATATTGTTTTAGTTCAATTAAATTATACACACAACTACTTTTTTAACTTATTCATAATTCAAAATTAATTATAAAATGTATTTATAATTACTAAATTAATTCAAATCCTAATTAATTCTAATATACAGTAAAATGAAACAATTATTTGTAATAAATAAAAATAAATAACTACTTAATTTAAAATTTTAACTGAAATAAATACATTATTATGAATAATTAAAACATAAATTTGTAATTATAATAAATCTAACATGCATGTTAAACGATCAAATACTCATTATATCTAAATACATATAATAATATTTAAAATTAATAAATATTTAAAATTAATATTATTTCTATATCTTCTAAAATAATCATGAGCACAAATATATAGTAATCTAAAATAACTTACATTAGCCTTAATACAATATATAAAACTAACTTAATCAATTAAATAAATAAAAAATATTGTAACTAATTAACTATAATTATAAGATAAAGTTACACAAATAAGGCATCAAACCTGAAATTTTCGTACACAACTAGAACATCACAAGTTGTGCTTCCACCACCACTACTACGCTTCTAGCACCACCACCACCACGCTTCCAGCACCACGAACACTTCTTGCACCAGCACCACGAACGCTTCCTGCGCCAGCACCCATCGGCCACTAGTAATGACGCTTGCTACACCAACACCCACCGCTTTCAACGATGAACAAGACCACTTACAATTTGACACTCTACTAGATGCAAGGCACAATTTATTACCAAAGATTCAAATTCATTTCAAATCGCCAATGCTGTTATGAGTGCTTTCTGTGGGAATCTATGTGAAGCTATTGGAATCTCAGTTTCTTTGCATGTGAAAGCACAATAATAAAACAAATGCATGAATGAGTGAATAATGCTAGGCAATAAAAAAGGACAATAATATAAATTTACAAAAATGACATGGCTTTCCTTTTAAATCTCTTCCTTTCGCATAGACGCTCTCTGCCACCCTTCCTCCCTCATTTCTTCACTCGCATTTCCTTTCAAATCAACAGAAACAAAACGATACATACCAAATCTATCTCTTACTACAATCAAACTGCAGATGCAAACATACTGGAAGAGCTCAAATCTTAGATATATTAAAAGACTTTATCTTCTCTAATAAGTAAAGCGATGTATTAATTATTAAAATTTTATAATTATGTTGTAACTGTAAATATATACAAAAATATATTATTATGTTGTATTGGTAAATTTTATAAAAATGTTTTTTATTAAAATATAATTTTGAGGATCAAATTTAATAATAAAGAAGAAACTATTTTAACGCAAAACGTTGATATTCGACACTAATTTAAATTTTGTACACATTTAAAACATTTAAATATGTTAACTAAATGGACTATATATATATCGAATTAACTAATCAATTTATGTTTTTTTGCTGTGTTAGAGATAATAAGAAAAATGTCACCTATCGATAACTATAATCGAATAGAAAATGTCAAAGTTGTGGATGTGTTATTGTAAGATTGAGTAAGAACAATATTATGATTAATAATATGATTGTTTGTTTGTTTAGTCCCATCATTAATTTTATGAAAAGGTAATAATAAAGGCCCCTCGAACCACGTTCTTGGCTGTACTTGTGCATTCCAATCCAAATAGAAATGTGCTTGGTAAGATCCCTTGATGCAATGACAAATAAGCCTAGATTCTTTTTCTACTCTCATCAAAGCAAAATTAACAAACTTATCTCTAACTTAACTACTTTTCTATCTTCTATTAAGGTAAGGTATATTTTGCATACATAAACCATGAATTAAATTATCTGTGCCAAAGGTTATCACTATTATAAACAAATAAGAAAGTTTTGTTTTTCTATTATCTACCCACCAATCCACCAAGGATAGATTAGAAATAGTTTTCAACACAAGTCAATGTTGAGAATTTGTATCAAAAGTATTTGAATTACGTGCTCAATTGTGTCGATCATCTCATTTCCTTTGTCGTGAGTAAAATTTATTCAAACTTGATGGCTTGATAAATAATTAAATTTCAATATTCTTTCTTCCAAAAAAATGTGAAAAATAGAATAATCATTTGTTTCAAAGTTTTTTTTTTTCTTTTAGTTTTACCATCAAATGGTCGAAAGAAAAAAAAAATACAAATCCTAACTGAAGAAAATAATATTATTTCTTTAGCATTGATTAATTATTTTCTTTGAAACAAAAATAATTTTAAAAAATGCATGCGTGACTTTTATTGAGTAACGATCGTTACTTAAATGTATCACTAAGCCATATACAAAAACTAAACCAAAACAAATAAAAAATATATCATCACTTAATGTTAATAAACAATAAAATGAAAAAATTACAATAATAAAAATAAATTTATTTTTATAAAAATTATATAAAATCTAGAAATTTATAAAAAAAGTAAAAAAAAAATAGTTAAACTTTTATGATGACGAAATTGAGAGTTATATATAAATATAAATAAATATAATATATATATATATATATATATATATATATATATATATATAAAAAAAAATATAAAATAAAAAAAAAATATATAAATATATATATATTTTTTTTTTTTTATAAAAAAAAAATATATATAAAAAAAAAAA
>Ga0099825_1005282_pt1 | contig 16612 bp, 7 predicted proteins | sample SiratroredBW_FD_76838 | JGI IMG/M metagenome (GOLD analysis project Ga0099825, IMG submission 76838) | Root nodule microbial communities of legume samples collected from California, USA - Siratro red BW | ecosystem: Host-associated > Plants > Roots > Nodule | place: USA: California | collected...
ATAATTTTATATTTTTTTTATAATATTTTTTTTTTTTTTTTTTTTTTTTTTTTTTTTTTTTAATTTTAAAATATTTTTTTTTTTTTTTTTTTTTTTTTTTTCAGTTTTCCTAGATGTATGAGAACAAAGTTAGTTTTTTGTTGAAGACTTAAGGTTCTCACTCTAGTTAGGTGAAATACCTTAAGTTTATGAAGATGCTTTCAAGAAGTTTTTTTCTTTTTTTCTTTGGTTTGAAATTTGTGCCTTACATTGTATCCCATCCAGACATTTTAAACTGGCAAATTGTACACTTCTGAAACTTTGGTCTATATGCATAGTTGGTGACAAGAACAAACCTGATGACCAATAAAAATCAATAGCATGGTTCAAATAACACTATAGTTTATTTGATATCATTAAAATAAACTACACTGGGGAATGAAAATGAAAATACATAGTTTATGAAGTATTAAAATTAGTCAAAAGAAATCTTAAGTTTGAAGTATAAAGTGGTCTTCATTAGCTCCAATTTACTAAGACGTGGGGAATCCTACAAAACGAGTTTATTTGTATAATTTCATTATTACTTTTGCGATGAAAATAGAGGGAATCCTATTATGTATGGTACAGTGAAAATTACGTGGAGATTGATATTTTTCACCAGTTTAAAATGAGGTATTCAAATCAATTTGTAGGATAATTTTTGTTTGGATAGGAAGAACATAACTCAGTTAAACTCTCCAATGAAAGATAGCTTGTGATGCTTTGTTGACAAATAGCATGAGAGGTTAGCACCTGGTGGAGGATGTGATGTGTCCTTTGGTGACTGATGTTACGTAGTTTTTATACTTTGAGATTTTTTGACTTGTTTATAGTATGATGTTGGTTGGCTCCTTAAAATTAATAGTATGTGTATTGTTCTTCTTAACAAGTCTATTGATGAACACTTTCTTCTGGTAGGATAGGTAGATCTGATGGGAACTAGTTTTACGATGAAAAATTGGGTTATTAGTAATATTTTAATTATAAAAGTCAAATGGAGATCAACATTATTAGACTGCTCCCTATAGGCATTTAGATATTCCTATTTTAAAATGTTTGAGACCCTTTGGTAACAAAAATAAAATAAGAGATATCAAAACTTAACAAATTATACTTTGCACTCTCTCAAATTATATTGGTTAGTCATTGAAGTATCATTACAAATAATTTACACTTTCAAAATAACCGAGAAATTCTAGTAGAGAAAGATTCATATCAGAATTTCAAAAGAGGAATTATGGGAATGATCTTATTAATTTCGGAATACTTCCAAAATATTTGGTAAGAAGATTTATGTTTCTAAATTATATCTTTTTTATTTATGACTTAGAGGTGCATTTGCAATGAATCTCCACAGTGTACGGCGAAAGCATTTACTAAATCTTATATTTGATTTCATGAAAGTAATCATCCTTTCTGTATATAAAAAAAAAAAAAACTCAACCATTACATCATATTTATAATTTAAATCTATAATTTGGATATCTCTAATAATTTGGCCTAAAAAAAAAAAAAAAAAAAAAAAAAAAACTTTTACGCAATGAGTAAAACATACTCATTTATAGGATTCAGAATCTAAATAAGACATACAGCATAATTGTGTTAAAGTTGTTATCATAAAATAGATAGTTTAAAAGAAAGAATACAGTAGATTGGACGGGCTTAGAACAAGTCTCAATGAGATTGAGTTGAAAATATTTTTCTCAATATTTTTTTAACCATAAAATATAATATTTTTTTATTGGCCCTTTTTACTTGCAATTTAGTTCTTTACTTATCAATCATTTTTAAGTCTCTGTCGATATCGTCCTATGACATTGTCAAGAATTTACGTAAAAATGTACGAATCAAATTAAAAACACTGTAAAGTATGAAATTTTCAAAAAAAAAAAAAAATCAGGATATTGAAGAATATAAAAATTACAGTGTTTCTTGTTCCTACACATAATATTTATTTGCAACATAAAAAGACTGCTATTTTGACGTTGGAAACAAACAGCAATAATTAAATGAAAACCTTGTGATGTTATTGTTCTTGCTGGTACCATGTGGTTTTTGAGCGCCGTCATGTGTTTGTGACCCTTTTGTGTTGCTGACATCAAATTCATTCTCACTCTCACTCTCACTCTCTTCCAACCTTCAATGGAGCCCATTTGCCCTATTGGGTTGCAGTGTACCTCTGATATCTCTGCTCTCCTCTCTCCTCCCTCACCTCTTCAAATACAGGTAATCTCTTCATTCATTTATGTGATACCTTTCTCAACCCTCTTCATTTTGTTCTGCTCTTGATTCAGGAATATTATCACAACCTTTTGTCTTCAAGAGGGTGCACTGGTATCTCAGTCAAACAGGATGGCAACTTTGGAAAAGGTTTTTTTTTTTTTTTTTTTTTCCAGTAATTCGAGGAGCTTGTATTTCTATTATTTTTGCATTAAAAGCTGTTAACTTTATATATACTTCTTTCAATTTGTCTTGTGAGTTGAAGTTCTATGCAAGTTTTACGCTATGAAGTATAAACCAATCAGAAATAATTGTTCATGTGACTTTTAAGGTAGTTATTGGAAAAAAAAATCAACAAAAGACGATTTGTGATTCAATGACCATGTAAATTATTATTCTTGTTTTAATATGTTTTATATTATGTGCTTCTTCTTCAATTGGAGAACTTCAGGTGTATATGCAGACATGGACTTCAAAGAGGGAGAACTTGTTCTGAAGGACCCCATGTTCGTGGGGGTTCAACATTCCCTCAACAAGGTTTGTTTTATTTTCAGTATTTCTGTTCTTGTGTAGTCATGTTAAAGATGTTTGTTTCTGTCTCTTATTTTCTACCATGCTTTGCAGATTGACTGTTTGGTCTGTAGTTTCTGCTTTCGTTTTATTGGCTCCATTGAACTTCAAATAGGAAGGAGGCTTTACATGAAGCAACTAAGGGCCAATGAGAGTCATGGATGTGATTTCGGAAACTCTTCACAACACTTCCATGGAATGGATTCGTCTGATGAAGAAGAGAGCACTCAGCAATGTGCTTCTGGGATTTCCAAAACTAAGGTTCCTCTCCCTGAAGGTGTTGTGGAATCATTAATGAATGGCAAATTGGTGTTGCCTTTCTCCGAGAAGTTCTCCTTGTTGCCAGCTGTTCCATGCCCTGGTGGATGTGGAGAAGCTTACTATTGCAGGTAAGACTAGGTTGCTCGAAGAAGAAAAAAGAGAGTATATACAATGATTTTATTTTGTCAAACTGCCTTAAAGATTTGCACAATGTTTTATGCGCCCAATTTTACAAACAGCACAATGTCACTCTATTCATGTGGACTTTAAAAGATTTCTCACGCCATGTGATATGTGTTGTGCACATCATTCTTTTTGCATTTTGAAGTGTGATATAATCTCTTCTGATGGCGTAGTCAATACCTGTAGCATGTCATGTGCAGAGGCTGATTGGGAATCCTCCCATTTGTTACTCTGTACTGGTGAGAGTTCTGATCCTGCTCGTAGAGAGGCACTCCTTAAATTCATCAAACATGCTAATGGTAAGACTCCTATTGGGGTGAATAATTTTATACATTTTAAATTTGTTGTGATCCTTTCTTTCTTTTTTTAATTTCTTGCTTATTTATATCTTTCCTTTTCTCTACCAGAAACAAATGACATATTCATCCTTGCTGCCAAGGTGAGGTTTAATTTTTCTCTGAATTTCATGTGTTGAATGCTGCTTGAAAAATGCACACACACATGTATGATGTTTATGCACATATATCTGATAACAATACCAGGTATTATTGTCGTTAGAGTTCAACAAGGATTAGGACGTACTGTTTAGTAAATGCCAACACATCTATGAAATCAAACAGAAAAACATTCTTGTGAAAATTTTACTTTCATGAGACAGTGCTTCTGCTTCAGAATCTTGTGCTCCCTTTATCGAATATTCTACATATATCTTTTTGTTCTCTCTAAGCTGCCCTTAATTTGACATTATAAATAGACGTGTGTATATTTTAGATGCTCAACTTATGAAATAAGCTATTTTCATCAGTCTTGATTAGTTTTCTCTATTTATCTGACGCCTTGTTGGATTTTGTGGCTAGGCTATTTCTTCAACCATATTAAGGTATCGCAAGTTAAAAGCAGTCAGGCTTGAAAAACAAGTGAAACATGATACATCCTGTCTTTCAAACCACGATAATTTATCTTTACTTTTGGAAGCTTGGAGGCCTATATCAATGGGACACAAGAGAAGGTAGTTACTTACTAACTTTACATGTCTACATGAGACCTTAATACAGAAGCTAATGCTTTCCTAATGCATCATTAAAATTTGAGGAAAGTATTTGGCATATATGCATGATACCTGGCATACACTGCACCGTGGTTTCAAGTAATAAAGTTTTTAAAGATATTTGTGATATATATTTTACATCACATTCATGTGTTGTAGGGTTGTTGAAATTGTGTATACATCACATCTTCATTGAGTTGAGCTGGAGAAAATCCTAGATATTTATTTTCTGTTCTCTAGTTAAATTAGAGAGTGAAAAATGTCCTTTATAAAACTTTGATTTGCTATCACTGTTTCATACAAGTATAGTTCTCATTCCAACAAATTACCTTGTAAAACTGATCTAATAATATATCAACCTTATTGTTCAAAAGAATAATTTAATCTTGTTCCATTTGATGTTGAACAAAATGGTATGATTTTATTTGAACTATGGATGACAAGTCACTTGGAAGTATTGTAGGTGGTGGGACTGTATTGCTTTGCCAGATGATGTGGATTCTTCTGACGAAGCTTCATTCAGGCTGCAAATCAAAGAGTTGGCATTTGAGGTGAGATTCTTCAGAGTGCATGTTAGGAAATGATATATTCCTTGATTTTATGCTTATTGTATAATTAATTTTACGCATCTTAATTTGATGTTTCAGTCTCTACAACTTCTTAAGGCAGCCATATTTGACAAGGAATGTGAGCCATGTATCCTTTACACATACCGATTTTATGATTTATTCTTTATGTGTATGCCCAGTGACACAGTTTCATTTTTTTCTGAAACTTTAGCTCTAAATGGCTAAATCCTTGACGCTTTCCAGTATTCTCCCTTGAAATCTATGGGCATATCATCGGCATGTTTGAGCTGAATAATCTGTAAGAGCTTACTGTATGGAGCTTTGTTTTAGTTCTATTCTTCCTACCCATATTTTATGTCTTGTTTGCTTCCATCAAACCAATGCTTGAATATTGCATTATAGGTATAGCCTCATTGAAGTAAACTGAGCACTGGAATAGTAATTAAAATTTTAGATCATACTGATATAATCATGAGTTTATATTGCCAGTGATTTGGTTGTGGCTTCTCCGGTGGAGGATTACTTTTTATACATTGATGATCTGACACATCCTAACAAGGTTTGGCTTTATTTCTCCTTGCTTTACTACATCATCTAAAAAAAGAATTAGTTCTTTTTACTCTTCTTTCTGACATTAATGGCAGGAAGAGACTGAGAAAATTACACAACCGATTCTGGATGCACTTGGTGAAGACTATTCTATTTGTTGCGAAGGTACTAATTTTATTATGATACTTCCAATAAACAGGATCTATGAGAGAAGGAATAGGTTTGAAGCAAGGAACATTTTCCTTCTATGTGGTGTAAATCTTCATTCGTTTTGATCTTTAATTTTAAATGTTGAGGGATAAATCTAAATAGTTGTTAAATTTTATTTTAGGGACTGCATTTTTTCCTTTGCAAAGCTGCATGAACCATTCCTGTTGTCCTAATGCCAAAGCTTTCAAAAGAGATGAGGTACGTGGGGGCAAAACGATCTTTATTTTATTTACTATTTGATTTTGTTTAAGGTGATTGCATTGCATTCTTGACTTCATTTGATGAAAGAAATTATGATTAGAGTAATTTTTTGGGCCTTATATATCTATTATCATGGTTCTGTTTCGATTTTAACATGAAAAAGAAAAAGAGAATTCCCTTTATGCATGTGCCTCATGTGTGTTTACAAAATCCCCTAGCTCTTTGATGGGTTGAAGTTCTCCTTTCATGCTTGTTTCTTTAGTTAAGCATTTGCTTTTTCATACTATTGAAAATTGCATGCACCATATTGTTTAGATATCTCACATAAGTCTAGAATATGGCCAAATTACTCATCAAACTAGGACAATTCTCCTTCCTGGAGTTGACTTTTATAAGATAATTAGTTAGTCATGGTCCGTTTCTAATATTAATCTTATTATAACAATTACTTAACAACATTGGTTCAGACTTCGGAGCGTACTATCAGCTACTTATTTGTTGTTTGTGCCATTATTAAATTCATCTTTATTTCTCTCTATTGGATTCAACATGTTTTGTTGTACTTCTCATTTCTGTAGCCTGTCGTGATTTTGTTCTTATCTTGAAAAAACACAGGGCATTTTTTCTTACCTCTGCTGTATTTTTGTTTGTGACTTTAAACATAACAAAGATTTATCTCTAAAACCTTACATATTGTGCATGCAGGATAAAGATGGCCAAGCAACAATAATTGCACAGAGATCCATTTGTAAAGGAGAAGAGGTTGTTGTATACTTAATACCAATATCTAACATGCCAATAACTTCAACAAAAGATTTTAATGGAAATTTGGATTTTTATACCACCCAAATGACAAGGATGTTTATGATACCTAGCTAGAAAAAGAGATAGCATATATGGAATTTTACCACATTAAATTTATAATTTTTTTGTATATATTGTCATGTTCAACTAATTAACACATGGAAGGACTTGCAGATAACCATATCATATGTTGATGAGGACCTTCCATTTGAAGAGAGGCAGGCATCCCTTGCAGATTATGGTTTCACATGCAGGTGTCCAAAGTGCATTGAAGAAGAGCCATAATTTTGGAACTATACTTATGCAGAATCCTTAACTGTGATTAAGTTGATATGCTAAGAAAAAGTAGGAATGGAATTGAAAGGGAACAATTGTTAGGGGATTTTTCTTGCTGTCTTGAATTTTTGTCACAGTTGCCTGCATCTATTTAAACAATTGGAATGTGTTGTTGGCTTAAAGATAGATACTTGTTAAAAAAAAATTATAAAGAACATGTCTCTAGCACAACATTAAACAATGATTTCTTCACTGGCTTCTGCATTTACTTTCTGGCAGGGTCCAAGGGAATAAAACCGTAGTTTATAAAGTCAAAAAAATTGAAAAAAATTCTATGAATAATTTTGAATATACTTTTTGTTAAAACTTGTAACTACTATTTGTTATGTTCTCAAAAATACATACATATACATACATATACATACATATACATATATATATATATATATATATATATTTCCATTAGTGTGATAGTTACTTCAATTTGAAAAATAAAAAACTACATTCGCAATGCATTCAACATATATTCTGTATTTTTTTTTTTTTTCTAAGTTCTTGATTATTAAGTGGGAATTTTCGAAAATATAAGCAAGTGTTAAACAATAGAATCGTGTATTACAAAAAAAATATTAAAATATCTTCACGTTTTAAAGTAGAAACTTTAGTTTATAATATAAGAATTAATTATATTAATAGAAAAGTAATGTTCAGATCTCCCTTTTCTTTTTATCTTAACTAATAATTATTGCTCAATAAAGTTTGTTTTTCTTTTGCTTAAAAACATGTTAGTTCATTCACCAAATGAAAAATGTTATTAATAAATAATCAATTAATCGATAACCAAGCAAAATTTCTGAACCAGAAAAGATAATTTTCATAAAACACAACTTCACAAGTATATTGGACTGGGTTGCTTTTGCTTTGGATACTTCTTTCACATTCCTGGTTTGCATAGTTTGGATAATTTGAAATAAATAAAATAAGCAATCATCTTCAATTAAACAAAAATTACATTGAATTGACAATAACAGTGAAAAAGTACATCAGTGAAAAAAGACTACACAAAAATACATTAACTCTGCTGTGTGCAGGACCAGAAATCCCCTCTAAATTCTGCTGCTTATTAGAAGAGCATGATCTAGCAGCAAAGTTGGAAATAAGAATGACAATGAACTCACTTATTCCAATACACATAAAAGTACAACAACCATGTCATATGGGGTCTTTTATGTAGACACCACACGGCATAGCACAAATAACCAAACCCAAAATAAATTATCAAGATTTACCAGGATGCTTGATCCAAGAACAAGACAAGATTCTTAGCTATTTACAAATGCACAATGTTTCCTGATCTCTCCTTCTGTCCCTGTCTTGACATTAACTCTTCCCATTTTCTCCATGGAGGTGGCAAACTCAGCAAAGAAATTTTCAACTGACCCTTGAAGCAATTCGAGGATTTTAGACTTAGTCTCTGAATTATTCAACAATGCAGCATCTGACTCGAATAGGCCCCTTCTCTTGATCACTTGTCTGTAGTAGCCAAGGTCAAATGTCTTGCGGCTTCCAGGGTCCATCTCAATCTTTGTGGTGTTCAACTTATTGAGGTCCTTGCACTTGAAGGTCTTCAGATTTTCAGCATATTCACTGTCCAGTGAGGGGTCTTGATCACCCTTGCCAGTAAAGTTGAAGAGACGGTTTGATAATGATGAGCAGTGAGCTATACCAATTGTGTGAGCACCTGAAACAAATTGAACTCTTGGTGATTAAGTACAAGCACAATGCATAAGTCATTCCAATTTGTTGGTTTTTATAGGAGCACAAAATTCAGATGCTAACAACATTCTAGTCTTAAAAACAAAGTAATAATATCTTTTAGTCCAAATCATAAGAACAAGACCCTTATGTCTTTATCCAAGCATAATTTGTTTAGGGTATATTTCAACATATTCACATATTTTGGTATATTTCAACAATAATGCTAAGGAAATTGTTGAATAAATAGTACCAGAGAGCAGGACCAAGTCCTTCAAATCAAGTCCTTGGTTGCCAAAGAGTGTTATCAGGGTGGTGATATTGTCAAATGGAGCAGGAATGTTATTTCTGGCTTCGTCCAAGATAGAGACAACTCCATCCCTTCGACCTGTTGGAACTTTCCAGAAGGGTCCACCCTGAAAGCCCATGTGAGTAATGGCACAAACCAATGAATGAGTCATTTTTGTTATCAAAATGAAAGTGACAAGATAAAGATGAAGCAGAAGAAGTCTTTTGTGCTTATACTTCAGCTTTTCTTGATAGAAATTGAGCACTTACTGTGGCTACAATAGAGTCTCTGGCCGCCAAAGTTACGATATCAGCACAAGAGACCACGCCAGGGCATTCAGCCTCAACAAGGCTCTTTATTCTGTCAATGAAGTCAAAGCCTCTGACTGTGAGATTTGGAGGAGCATTCTTTTCAGCCTGATTGGTTGTTGAGTTCAGAAGCACTGATCCATCACATCCCTGAAATGCTTCATGTAAGTTAGCTTCTTGATCCAACATAGTACATTCTAAAGTAAAAATGAAAGAGCTTAAAGCATAATTGAACCACATACCCTAACGAAACAATCATGGAAGTGCATTCTGATTAATGCAGCTGCAAGGGAAGGAGCATTGTGGATATGCTCATGAACAAACTTCAAGATGATTTCCTCAGCTTTTGGGCAGCTCTTAGCATAAAAACCCAACTCAAGTTGAGCATGAGTTGATGCAACTAATGCCAAGAGGCAAAGACTCAAAAACCTGAAGTTGCTTCCCATTTTCATGCAGTTAGCAGAAATCCAAGAAGCTTGGTGACTAAAATTAATATGAACAATATATATAACACTCAGATGCTTCTTGAAAGAGGAAATTGCATTTCTCTCTGCTGCTGTTTCCACAACAGTGGCCAGTGATTTATAGTCCTTAAGGTTAGGCTACAAGAGATGTGACAAATCATAGAGATGGTCCATGCAGCTAACTAACATGTGCCATAAGGTGATGCTACATGCACTTTACCATCCATTTCCATGTAATAATTGTATCTTTGTCTAATAAAATAATGATTAGTTGGATGCACCCTTATAGGACAAACATAGCGAGTTCTCATAGTTGAAGGTCAGAATACTTCAGCACACGTCAATTGATTATAGTTAGTCATTTAAAAGCTAGTGAATATGATAAGCTTAGGATGCCATGCCAATTCTTCCTCTTTAAACTTATATATTGCTTTAATCTGCTTGTAATGCGAGATTAATTTGTATTACATGACAGAAAATATACCTTGTTTATAATAAATAGTCAAATCTTAGTGTAAAAACAATGTGTATAAACCAAATACATTGAACAGCATGTGATGGCTCAACATATATTATCAAGTACATCTCGAATATCTCGTAATTCCAATTTTAATCTCAGCTTAGAGAGGAAATCTAAGAATAAACAAAAAACTTACCTGCTCCTATGTATTATTAGTTCATTACTTTAGTTGTTTTGAGCCAGCCATTGTTCAATTAAATTAACTATGGCTACTTGCTGCCACCTATGTGCCATGACGTCCATGTGAATTATATAGTGATTAGTAGGGAAAAAAAGTTGATTTGATCTAAATCTCATTATGACCATAAGCATACGTTAAATAAGTAACGATACAAAGAGACAAACTTTTCGGTAAATCCTTGTGTTTGGAAAGGTCAGAGTGGTTCCCACATGCTACTTTCTGGTAGTGTGACAATAAACCAGTGAAGAACTGTTTAATGAACAGGTTTTGAGTTCTTCTTTTCTGTAGTAAAGTAGAAACATTCGTTTAATTTACATTTCCCAGTTCATAATATTAAGAACTTGAGATTGCTGTTACCTCACGGCAAGTGTACGTGAAGTTAAATATCAGCATTATTCTTGTGGTGCCCCAAATGAAAATTACTATAACTAGACTTAAAGGTCAAAATTACTGTGGAAATTGACACAATCACGATGGCTAACAAAAGTTGCATGGATGAATGTGCTAATCTTGACTTGGTCAAATTTGAAATGGGTGTAAAGAAAGAATGAAGAGATGAATGCATTTAACTTGAAGTGAATTTGATGGAAATAACTGCACTTAACCTTAGTGTAGTGGACCAGTTTTATGTCATTTTTTGTGTCCCACTTTGCATAAAGCAATTATGTTTAGTTAATTTAAAGCAGATTCCAGATCATGTGCACATTGAGCCATGCTTTGTTGAAAAGTAAACCCTAGAAACCCCTAATCATGCAAGCTTTTTTTATCAACCACGTTTCCGGTATTTCCTGTATAAATTAATGACAGGTTCGATAAGAAAAATGAAAATTGTAGAAAACAAAAATTAATTTGTTAAGCCAGGTTTTCAATGAGTTGTTGGTCAATAAAAGCTTGTAATCTGATTTTCTGTTAAGATTAATATAATATTCCAGAATTTTAATTTAAGACCTTTTACAATCTCCTGGTATCAAGGATATTAAGTATGAAATTCCACAACACTTAACACGTTGGGATAAATTTGGAATGAATGTTATATCATATTAGAAAAAACTAATTGAATAAGATGATTAAAGTGAAATTTGTTCTTATATATTTATATATTATAATGTGCACCTAAAATCATAATGCAACTACAAAGTTGACAATTCCTCAACACTTTTAAGAAACAGCCAATAACTCTAATAAGATTTATAATTATTAGTTTTACTTTTTACTATTGTTTTCTCTTATTTTTAGAAGTACTCAATCTTTAATTAATAATAGAGGAATAATTGTTTTTTTTTTTTTTGTGCTTACTTCATTTTATTGGGAGAATTGAAGTTTGTTCCTGTCTTTTATGTTAATCTTTTCTATTGACTGAACATGAAAAGGTGTCGGCAGCAGGGTGCAGACACCAATATTGTTGTAGTGTTTTGCAGTGTGCTCCAATATTATATTATATGGAAGGTTATCCTTTCACTCAAGTTCTATAAATATTTAGAACTATATACAGATTCAGACAATTTATATATTCCTAAATAAAACAACTGTCAATTTCTGAATCATCGAACAGTCACCATTGGGGGCAAATTTTTCCCAACACTTGCTTTCATAATGTATATTTTTCTTTTCAAGGGGGTCAAGTAAGTGTTTGTATAATACATCAAATAACTTACTTCTAATTTGTTTAATTACACCTTTACTCAAGTGTTACTTAATAAGATTACTTGATTTTTTTTATTTACAACTTTGCATGTATAAAGTTGTTTTTAACTTATAAAATAAATTTGATTTCTTTTCTTTTCTTTGTCGGAATTTATGGAAAAATTTATTTAACTTGTAAATTTAAATTACTTTGGTTAGTCTATGGTATTGACTGTGTAAGTTTTCTTCTTCTTTTTCTTTTGTTTCTGTCCTTAATATTGCAGTACATTTCTTCTGTTATATTCTTTTAATTCTTTTATATTACCCTTTCTAACTATTTTAATACACTTCTTTTATTATTTTACTTTTTAGGAAACGTTTGATATTTTATAAAATTTTATTAAATTTGAAATGAATAAACTACCGAAAAACGTTTTCTGTTTCATAAATTTAAACTGAATTTATACAATCAATTATATTAACATTTTGTTTTACATTTATCAAAGTTCAACTAATTTGTTGTATAAATATACAACGAGTAACATTTTGGTTTACATTTATCAATGTTCAATTAGTTTTGTGTAATTTGATTTAGCATCCATTAAAGTATGAATATAAAAAATAAAAAGATTTCAATATCAATTAATAATCAATGTAATAATTAAATATATAATTTCAGTTTTATGTTTACCTTATTTAGAAAATACACCACACCTTTTATAACTGTAATTAAAATTTGTCTGGATGAACTGTTTCCTGATAATACATATGACGTAGATTTAATATCAATTAGGTAACTCGTGACATTATTATTATTATTATTATTATTATTGTTATTAAAGCAACTCGTTTTTTATTTCTAATAAATATAAATTATATATCCAAACTCATACATATATTCTTTATTCTTTGAACATAATCAAAGTAAAAAGAACCACATACTAATAGTTTTAATTAACAATCAATAATGAATTATTTATAAAGTTAAATACATTAATGTATTTTGTTTTCTTCTTCTTATATTATTATTATTATTCTATGTAGTGGACGAATTTTTTGATGAATTTAGCAAATAGTGTATAAATGAATTGTATTTTCACTTTCAAATATATATATATATATATATATATATAAGATAATTGAGGAGCATTAGGTGAATTGATGAGGAGAGCTTCTCAAATAATCCAATTAGAAAGTGTAAGAATTATTGGCATGATTCTTTGTCACTGGGTAGAGTCCTAATTTCCAGCCTGGCACTTTAGATGTCAATAGGAAAAAGCAGTTGTTAGTCCAATGAATGAGTTTATGAGTGGGAATGCTATTTTTTAAATTATTAATTACATTTAGTGGGGTTAATTTCTTAAAAAAGCAAATGTTATTACTTTAATTGAGTTAACTTTATCACAGTCAGGATTAATTTAATGTCATTGATCATTTAAAAGTAATAATTAAATAAAAGGAAATATAGAAAAAAAACAACATAAAGTTATAATAAAATTAAAGATGGCTTTTATTGATCACTTATTGTGTAGTAATTGTTTAAGGAATAGAGTTTTGCTGTTAAAATGATAAAATTAGGGAAATTTGGTAAATAACTTCATAAGTTAAAACCTAAACCAAAATTATTAAAATTATAATCTTGTAATACTATAACAACATAAAAATATTTTTAAATAACATATATATCGAAATGAATGTGAATTTGATGTCTTTAAATTCGATCCTCGAATCAGTGTCATTAAATTTATACTTTTAAATTCAAAGTGATATTTTTTATTTTTTTTTTCAAAGCAGTTATTTAGATTTATCGCATATCTTCTGCTAAATACAGATATCCAATTCAACCAATCATTCAGACTGAGAACAATGATTCTATCCATTTTAATTAGAGACTTGACACGAATTTCAAAGCTGTCTGCAAAGGAACGCACTTTAATATAGACCAGTTGCAGATCGTCACTCAAATGTCTTATTTTAAAATACCACTTTTAAGACTAATAAATATTTAAAGAAAATAAAATACTTATATATAAAATAAAAGCATTATGTAGAGTATTTTCACTGTAAGACTAATTTTATGACATCATAGTTTAATTGTTGTAAATTTCACTGTTTCAAATAATTTTTTAATATTTTTATAATTTTTAATACTTTTCTTTATTTTCTATTTAATTAATATTTTAATGTAAAAATAATAATTTAATTAATATTTTTATTTAAAAAAATACAGTAAGAAAAAATAATAAAAAAAATTATGTACAGACTTTAGAATATTTTACGAAGAAATATAAAACTTATTCTTTAGTGTACAAACACTTTAAGTAGAAGTTATCTTAAAGAATAGAATAAATCATGTTGTAGTTCACTCTTTATCTCTTTATTCCATTTCATTTTAAATTCATCAACTATAAAAGAAAATCTATATATTTTGCACCATCTTTGTCCCATAAGTCTAATATTTTGTGCTTACTTGCTTACTTTCCTCAAACAGATTCTGGCTGTAAAGTCTGCAAGGGTTACCTTTGCCAGCAAAAATGTATTGCATGTAACAATTGGAACAATGGAATCTCCTCCAACAAAGACAGATAAAAGTATATTTTCTATGAAAAATCATCCTAACTAAGAACAACTTCCGTCTTAGGAAACTTCGACACCACTCCATAAATTTTAATTAAATTTATTCTTATAAACCCTCAGTGTTTTTTAAGAAACTTTTTATTTTCCTATAATAACAATATCTATAATGTTCTGATTTGGTATATAAAAGGTGACTACATCATATGGTGTTTCTATAAAATTGGTTTAAGCATCTTTGTGATGTGACTCAATGAGTGAGCAAAGTTCCACGCTAAAAGTTCAGTATTAAAATTTTCATGTGAAGATTCAGAAACACAAGGAACAACACAAATAACTTTGATAGAAAGTAAATTATCATAAGTTAATACAAATTATTAACATTATTGGTAAATAATAATAAAAATCAGATATCTCAGATTAATTAAAAATAAAATTAACTTAAAAAAATTATTTGAATCAGAACTTATTTTAATAATATTTATTAAATTTATCATATCATTTGTTATTAAATTATTTATAAATATTTAATCTCACACTTAAAAGATAGATATCTTAATATAAAGAGTATATGTTAAAAGTTTTATATATAATAGAAATAATATCAATTTATAATATATAAATAAAAACAATTTTTATGATATTTATTAATTTTATAAGGATAAATTAAAGTTATTTTATAAAGAGTTAACGATATTATCTCATATTTATACCTTTTCTAGAGCTGTAATTAGTACGTTGTGTTTGAAGTGTCAAATAAGTTACATTATGAGGAGTTAATGAAACAAAAAATGGTTAGCTCCAGAAATTTCCTGAAGTAACATTACATGCCTCAAAACTCCATTTTCTGAAATATGTTTGGACAATAAACAGCCACTTCTTGTTTGGTTCCACTACAATGGTAGCAGTGAAACATGTTAAAACTACAAAAGAATGCAATATTATAATATTTTTAGTGTCAAAATGTAAATGTGAAATATTACAATAACACAGGACAAACCAAACAATCAACATAAACAAATGAATCAACTTTACGCTCCCACAGCAAGTACATGTTGATGTACAATGCTTATTACCTCTGTAAAATGTTATTATCTTCGAAATCCTTAATCGTAACGTAAAACTTTCATCAAGATTAGAAAACTTTTCGAACAGTCTACTTTTCCAATTCTTGCTATATGTTGATATTATGGCTTGATCATGCATGAACCATTTTATTATTATTTTTAATATGTGTACTAGTGGAGCATGTTACATTATTATTATTATTATTATTATTATTATTATTATTATTATTATTATTATTATTATTATTATATAGGACAAAAAGATAGAAACAAATTAAAAAAAGTTACATGGAAAAGAAGAAACAAGTGGCATTTGTTTGTGTCAGATATGATCGAGTTGGAGTTAATGACAAGAGAATGGAGATTAAAGTACAGAGTGGCAGTAAGGTGTAAGGTCATTCTCATCCCTTTCTTACCTACGCTGTCCCTTTAGTCCATAATAAATTACAATTAAATTTTTCTTCTAATTTTGTGTGGAATTCTTTGTAGATTTTACTCAGTAGTTCTTGTAAATTATACTAACATTTGTTACAACTTTAAGTATGATGTGATTAATAGATCATCACCTTTAAATATTTTACGATCTGGAATTTGATAGTTTCGTTACGGTTTTCACTTATAAAATATATTAGTGAATTAAGATTAAATATATATATATATATATATATATATATATATATAGCTATTTACTTCAATTCTTAAATTGTGTAAGACTTTTATATGTATCAGGATAATATTTTCAATTATTTAAAAATATTCCAACATATATAAATTGGTTGTTTTAATTGTTAAAAAAGTTAATTCGAAAAAAATTGTTTCATGTATAATTGTTAATTTTTGTTAACAGACTTAAAATTAATATATATATATATATATATATATATATATATATATATATATATATATATATATATATATA
>Ga0099825_1005283_pt1 | contig 16610 bp, 4 predicted proteins | sample SiratroredBW_FD_76838 | JGI IMG/M metagenome (GOLD analysis project Ga0099825, IMG submission 76838) | Root nodule microbial communities of legume samples collected from California, USA - Siratro red BW | ecosystem: Host-associated > Plants > Roots > Nodule | place: USA: California | collected...
AGTAGGATTGTTTATTTTGTTTTTGTGTTGTTAATAAGTAAAAAAAAAAAACCAAACATTTGTGTGGTTTTTTTTACTATGTCTTAAAATCCCCGGCTTTTTTTTTTTTTTTTTTTTTTTTTTTTTTTCCCTTTTCCTCGTTGGTTTCCTTCAAAAGATTAAGTCAGAGGTAACTATAACAAAATTCTCTGATTTGTACTGTCATATCGAAATCACAAATTGAAAAATCAAAAAGTTTTCATTAGAGCCCACATTATATGATTTGACCAGCTGAACAATTTCGTCCTATAATTAGTCAGCACTAAGTAGAATCTCTATTTCGAGGTTCTATTTACTATAAGTAAAGAATCCAGTAGACAAAAATGATAGGGTATCGAAGGAAAAGAATATCAAAATTTATCAAGTATAGGCATTGTGATCCAAAAATCTAAGAAATATATAAGATTTGCAATAGTCATTAAATATCTAAGAATTATTTATTTTGTAACAAACATATATTCAACTAGTCATTAAATATCTAAGAATTATTTCTTTTGTAACAAACATATATTCAACTTGTATTGAGAAATGGGGTCCCATAGATAAAACAAACATGAAAAGAGAATTACAAGGCTTATTGAAACAACCCATAAGAACAAACTTAAAGGCAAATTAAAGGATTTTTGAGTTCTTCTAAATCTGTTTTCTGTCTTTCCTTCTTCTAATAGGATTCTTTTTCTTGTGCTGTGATTGATTCAATATTTGAGTTATAGGTTTTGGACTCTGGAGCGTAGCTTGTACATGGCAATACTCGTCTTGAGTAATCCTGATTGTCAAGTGCAAATAGTTCTAAAACAAAATTTAACACCATTATATAGACTCTTTTTGATTGAAAAAAAAAAAGAGGTTGCCAAAGAGTAGGAAAGAAGGTGGTGTCACTCAATAAAATTATGGACTTCATTTGATTGTTTATTAAAGAATCATTAAATGGTAGTGGGTATCTGCACCCCTCATTATGCAAAATGCAATTCATCCTTAAGTTAACTTCAATTAGGTTATTATTCCTATCTACATTTTAAAATTAAATAATTCTTCTGGGAGTCAGTTGACTGTTATCATAATTATTTACAATAACTTTATTAATTTCACATTTAGATACATGTGAAAATAAATACATAAATAAATAAATCTCACACTCCAACAAATATATTAAATGTAAAAATGATTAAATGTAAGAACCTTCTTCAAGTCACATTATTCCCAGAAATAAAGTTGAAATGAAATTTAACAACTCTTCTAGTCCTTGCTAGAAAAGGTTGTTAAAGCCACATTCCTTTGTAACAAGAGAAAAAACACATAATAGAAGAGAAAATTAAGAAAATAGAAGGCATAGACACTGCTTAACTGCTGGAAGAAATCCTGTACTTGTGAAGTGCAGAAATGAGATCATCAATGTACTGATTGTGAAGTTCTTCCGAACTGAAAAGCTTCCCCGTCTCCTTTGCATTCTTTCTTAAACTACTTCCCTCCTCATCCACTATTGCATACCTCAATGTCTTGGCCACAGAGTCCCCTGTAAAGGACCCATCTTTCCCGCTCCTTGGCACCTCAATCCCCACTTTCTTTTCCTCTATCACCCTTGAAAACAGGGCTTGGTCAAGCAAATAAGGGAGGGTCACAAGCACATGCCCAAACTGAAGTTTCTCAATCACAGAACCAGCACCACAGTGACTCATGCATCCCCCAATTGCCCCATGAGCTAAGATCTTAATCTGGGGTGCCCAACTCTTCCAAACAATCCCACGATCCTTCGTTCGCTCCTCAAACCCCTCTGGCAACTCAAGTACCCCCTCTTTCAGGTTCTTTAGAGCCCAAAAGAAAGGCAACCCCGAAAGCTCAATGCCCTTAGCCAACTCAGTCAGGTCTTCCTGACTCAGCTTCAACTCGCTCCCAAAACCAATGTACACCACTGAAGAGGACTCTTTTGTGTCCAACCACTCCTTAATTGTGACCCAGTCAGGGTTTTCATCTTCCTCTTCAGCATCTCTTACCTGCATGGATGGTGGAAGCAACCCCACTGGAACAACCGGGACCTTGTAGTCGCCAGCAAGATAATCTAACCACTCTCCCTCAAGCTCTCTGGAGGTTCTGAGAAGAAACATGTCACAGCTGGAATATGCTTTGCGGAGATCAAAATGAGCCATTTCTCCTGTCTCCTCGTCTTTAATAGACTGCAATACTCTGAAGAACTCATAAGGCCTGAGATGAAGCGTTGTGGGGAAAGGAAGCCAAGTGGGAGGGCCACATATGCTTTCAATGGAGTAATCCTTCATTTTGTCCTTGGGTGGATTAAAGAAGACTATGTTGTAAGCTGGGGTTATATTGTAATGCGCACACGGAATGTTGAGGGTCTTAGCTATTGGGGCGACCCAAGCAGCTGCAAAGTCGTAGAAAACCCAATCAGGCTTCGAAGTTTTGAGCAACTCAGCAACGGCGTCTTGGAGGCCATCATAAGCCTTCTTGAGGAAACATAACTTGGTGGGAGGAATGTCCATCGTGCTCTCTGCGCCTTCTGGAAGATGCTCTACGCGTGGCAAAGGTAGCCTGGCCAATGTAATGAAGGGTCGTAAGTTTTTGGGGGCTTTGGGATTAATGCGATTAATGTTTTTGGGGCTGTTTATGAAGGTGACATGATGACCCTTCTGAGCAAGAATCTTGGCCAACTCAAAGTATGGATATATGTGACCCATGGCCAGCCACGGGAGCATGGCAATGTGAAGAGGTTTCTCAGTTTTGCCATTGCCATTTGCATGAACTGAAACTGGACCAACCCAATCCATCAGCACGTAAGTGTGACTTCCTTTCACTTGGCTTCGATTCCAGTTTTTTCTGTGTTAACTACCTACGAGACAACTATGATATCTACTCGGCAGCAATGGGAGAGGAGGAAGATCTTTTTGTCTTTATCGAGCAAGACAACGAGAGTAACGTTGACAATGATTTATTTTCTAGACAGAAAAATTGTGTTAATTATGTACTACTTTATCTTTTATTTGTTTTCCTCTGGGACGACGATAGAAAAGCAAAGAAAAAACAATGAATAACTTCGATACAATCAGTTAAAGCCGTTGGATCAAAATGCACGGGGTTGAGGTTAGTTTTAAAACTGCCGACAAATCCATAACGGAAAATAAAAATAGAAAATAAACATAAACTAAAAAAATAAGTACAAATAAAATTAAATATTGGAGTGTTAAACGGCTCTTGATATATATGCATACTATGTATTTCTTTTTTTATCAAATTCATTAAGTTTTAGAAAACGTTCTTTCTGTTTTTGTCCTGTGAAATTGGGTATTCTTTTAACTTATACTTTTCTCGATTTTTATATCTATGTAACCGACAGAAAATATTAATAATAGAAAATAAAATAACAGCAGCAAGGGATAGGTTTTGTGATGGTGTTTAAGTAATGTGGTACATATAATTAATGTATGCATAGTCAACGGTTTAAAACTATGTGCTGTCTGAATATCCATATTTTAAGTAATTGCCTTACTATGTATTATCTGTCAACATGTGAGGGGATTAGAGTAAAGTTTCACATGGGTGTGGGAGGCACGTTCGTTTATATACACATTATCATATAGCGGAAATTGGCTTGTTGAAGTCAAAATAAGAAAAACCGGTGAGAAAAATATTAAATCCCTCAAACAACTTATACTCAATTTTATTCCAATACACAAATTTTTAAATATATCAAAACAATTTATTATTTTATATATTTTTTAGACTTAATTATAATGTATAACAACACAAATTAATTATTCATTTTGAGAAAAATATTAAATTTTTTCATTAAGAAATTAATTAATCAAAATTTAGTTATCCCACGTCAAGATCCAACATCAAGATCAGAGTATTTGATGTCTAGATTAGAGCGTCCCAAATCCATACTAAAACATTTTAAGTTTTGATTGAGACGTTTTTCAGTTCATTTTCTGATTTTCTTTATTTTGTGATTTTTAGCTTTATTCATTTTCTTTCTTGATTTATCAACTTTTTTTTCTATTGCTTTTAGTATTTTTTTTGTTGATATGTTATTGTTTCTTTTTATCTACTCATTTATTGTTCTCCACATAACACACGAATCAAATAATATTTATTGTTTGTAAATAAAAATCACTTATATATATATATATATATATATATATATTGACACGTTATCTATCCTTGCTTTCGTTTATTTGGATTCCCTGGACAATTAAGTAACCAATTTACAAATATTTTGTGTTTTCATTTTATTTTTAGTTTGTTTTTATGTTCCTCTAATGAGATCATTCACCTACTATAATATCAAAAGAAAATTATTTTTTAATTTATATTTGACCCAATTTATGATTTAATAAAAAAAATTCTCTCATACTGAAATCTACCTCAGAAATTATATAGGAACTGGCGTACTAATAATGTTCTGCACAATTAGCTTGCCTTTGAATTGAAAAGTTCATAAATGTTAATTGGATTTGATTTGGATTTATTTTTATGTTTTAAAATGTTTTATTTAGATAAAATAATTTAAATTTATAAAATATTATTTTTAATAAATCATTTAAATTATTATGAAATGTAAAAAGTTAGTGAAATATTAATAATTATTAATAATTCAAAAATATCAATATTGATTAATAATTATCCATCAATATTAATATTCTTGAATTGATATTTTTTCACTTGTGAAAATTTTTAACATGTATTAATTGATTTTTTTAATTAACGTTAATCAAAATTGCTTTTAGTTTGTGCGAATAATAATTAGTTATGTTAACATCGATTGTGATTATTTATTCAGAAGTATTGTTATTGATTTGATGCACTAAGGTTTAATTTTGATTATTGAGTGAATTTTGGCTTTTATTTGTGTTTGTGAACTCCCTGGATCAAAATGCCTAGATTTTTTTTTACTCAAAGGTATGTTAGATTGAGATTTTTACTTTGTAATTGGTAAGTTTAAATTTGGATTTTGCTTTGATTTTGTCATGCATTAGAAGATGAATTCTATGTAGAAGAAGGTGATTTTAAAGTTGGTTAAGCCAAGGTATGAATATAATTGATTATAAGTAGAACTTCGAAAAAAAAAATCATTTCTCAAACGTCTAACGAAAGAACGTTTTATAAAGAGTAGTAAGTTATAAATAAATCATATGTAATATCCCAAAGAAAATTATTTAACCAAGGACAATCATCTTTTTCAGGCTATACATGGTAATTATTAATCTACCGGACTATATTCTTAATATTAAAATAATTTTTAACAATTAAATTTTACTGATAAAAAACTACAATTACAATCATACGAAAGAATAGTAAATTCAACAATAATTTGAATAATACACTAAATCATTCTTTTTACTGTTCAATTTTTTGATGTTAAATTATAAATAGTTTTAATTCAGTTTTTTAAATTAGAGCTCAATTTTTTTTTAAAATAAAGTAGAAACAGAAAAAAAATGTAATTTAATAATAAAAAATAGCATAACAATTCTCTCTATTTTTTAAAATTATTATTTTTTATATTAGCTTTTAACTTTCATGATGAAATGAATCATCATCGCCTTAATTCGCTCTAGAAGTTTTAAGAAATTGATTAACCAACTAGTTTACTTCAGATCAGGAAAAAGAATCTGAGATGAGATATACATTTAATTTATATGCATAGTTGTAGTTTAAAGGGAAACAATGAAATCTTGAATGCATTGATTATGGAGGTCTTTGTGGCTAAAATCAGGAATGATCATGATATTTTCATATTTAATAAAAATTTTAGAATTATTTCACAACTATTGTTTTTTTTTCTTTTCCTTTATAAATACAAAATTTTACTTTTACGATGATTATAATACACTTAAAAACAGTTGTTATATGTACAGTTGTTATATGTTGTTATCAAAAAATTATTTTTCAATCAGCAAATATGATTTCCTGATACAGTGGAAGGCTTCCCATGACATGGGAAACTTAAATCATCCAATTAGTGTGAGGGTTTGAAACACGTCTTCAAATCCTCTGCACTGTTTTTATTTTCCCTTTTTCTCGTTGGTTTCCTTAAAAAGATTAAGTCAGAGGTAACTGTAACAAAGTTCTCTGATTTGTATTGTGATATGGAAATCAAAAATTGAAAAATCAAAATCAAGTTTTCATTAGATCCCACATTATGTAATTTGACCATGCAGAACTGAATTTTGTCCTACAATTATTCAGCACTAAGTAGAATCTCTATTTCAAAGTCTATTTAGTAAAAGTAAAGAATCAAGTACAAAAAAGTTATAGAGTATAGAAAGAAACTAATATCAAAATTTATGGAATCTGTGATCAAAAAGCTAAGAAATATATAAGATTTGCAATAATAATTTAATATCTAAGAGTTATTTCTTTTGTAACAAACATATATTTAATATCTAAGAGTTATTTATTTTGTAACAAACATATATTGAATTTGTATTGAGAAATGGGGTCCTGAGAGAAAACAAGAAAAGAGAACTACAAGGCTTATTCATAAGAATAAACTTAAAAGGAAAAATAATGAATTTTTGACATTACAACAAATTCTTGATTTACATATAAATTATTATATATAAATTTTTATCCGTATGTCAATTTAGTATTATATACAGATTTATTACATATGAATTTTATATACAAATTTATTACATATGGATCTTATATACAGATTTATTATATACGAATTTTATATACGGATTCATTACATACAGATTTATTACCTACGGATACAATACAAATTCGTATATAATTACATACGGATTCAAATCTGTATGTAATTATCTACAGATCTTACATACGGATTCATTACATACGGATTTATTATATATAAATTTTATATACGGATCTAAATCCATATGTAATTTACCTACAACTTTTTTCGTAGATAATATTAATAATTAATTTTATCAAAATTATAATAATTATTATTAACATTATTATTATTATTTTAATATTATTACTAATATTATTAATTACATTAACATTATTATTATTAATAAAAATAAATAATATTATTAAAATTGGTATATATATATTATTAATATATATAATTAATAATATTATTATTTTAATATTAATATTAACATGATTATTAACATTATCAATAATATGATTATTATTATTATTAATATTAAAAATAATAATATTATTATTTTAGTACTATTAATATTATATTTACTAATATTGACAAAAATAATGATAACAAGGGTCACTATAAGAATAATAACAATGAGTATATGACTGCAAATTTGATGTTGGTGGTGGTTATGACTTGTGTATGTATGTTAAAGGACTTGGGTTGGAATTCTTTTCTCAACACTTTGGGATTAATAATAATATAAATGTTATTTATAATAAGATTGATAATAATAGAAGTATAATAATAATACAAATAGTAATAATAAAAATATAATAATCGTAATAATAAATAATTTATTTTAAAAATTATTTTGTATTTACATACGGAAAAATCTGTATGTAAAAATTTATATGTAATATCCGTATGTAAATTATCTACGACTATATTATATACGGATTTTTATCCGTATATAATTTGTAAATAATTTTAAATTACGTATGAATTTTGTTTATTCTGTATAAATTTTTATTGTAGGTAAATGCGATTTTTCTTTTAGTGAGATGTAGTAAATCTATAATGTGTCTTTCGTTCTTCTAATAGGATTCTTTTTCTTGTTCTGTAATTCTTGATTTATGGGTTTTGGAGTATGGAGCCTACCTTACATGACAACACTCGTCCTTCCTTTGTAATAGTGATTGTCAAGTGCAAATGGTTCTAAAACAAATTTTAACACCATTATATTCTTTGAAATTCAATTGAACAAAAAGACTGTTGCCTATTGTTTATTCTGTTTTTATTGGGAGTGTTCTACTTTTGTTCCTTTTGTTTCAACTTTCTAAAAAATTTATATGATAAGATAGTAGGGGATACCAATATATTCATTACAGTTTTAAAGTTAAGTAACTTTGACTTTCAAAGAGTAGAAAAGAAGGTGGGTTACTCAATAAAATTATGAGCTTCATTTGATTGTTAATTAAGAAATCATTAAATGGTAGTGGGTATCCATGATGCACCCCTCATTATGCAAAATTCAATTAATCCTTAAATTAACTTTAATTAGGTTATTTATCTACATTTTAAAATTAAATAATTCTTCTGTGAGTCACTTGACTATTATTAATAACATTATTAATTTTACATTTAGATACATGTGAAAATAAATACATAAATAAATAAATCTCACATTCGACCAAAAATAAGAGAAATGAAGTTTTTTTATATCTTCCACGAGTCATTTAACAACTCACATTTAACCATTCACCTTTTAAGTGATATAATCATTATAAAAATAAAATTTTGTATTTAAAAAAAAAAGATGAAGGATGAAATAACAAATATAGAATAGATGTAAAAATTTATTAAATCTCAAAACCTTCTTAAAGTCACATTATTCCCAGAAATAAAGTTGAAATGAAATTTTAACAACTCTTCTAGTCCTTGCTAGAAAAGCTTGTTAAAGCCACATTCCTTTGTTACAAGAGAAATAGCAGAAAAAGCACATGATAGAAGAGAAAATTAAGAAAATAGAAGGCATTGACACTGCTTAATTGCTGGAAGAAATCCTGTACTTGTAAAGTGCAGAAATGAGATCATCAATGTATTGATTGTGAAGTTCTTTGGAACTGAAAAGCTTCCCCATCTCCTTTGCATTCTTTCTTAAACTACTTCCCTCCTCATCAACCATTGCAAACCTCAATGTCTTGGCCAAAGAGTCCCCTGTAAAGGACCCATCTTTCTCGCTCCTTGGCACCTCAATCCCCACTTTCTTTTCTTCTATCACCCTTGAAGACAGGACTTGGTCAAGCAAATAAGGAAGGGTCACAAGCACATGCCCAAAATTAAGCTTCTCAATCACAGAACTAGCACCACAGTGACTCATGCATCCCCCAATTGCCCCATGACCTAAGATCTTAGTCTGGGGTGCCCAACTCTTCCAAACAATCCCACGATCCTTCGTTCGCTCCTCAAACCCCTCTGGCAACTCAAGTACCCCCTCTTTCAGGTTCTTTGGAACCCAAAAGAAAGGCAACCCTGAAAGCTCAATGCCATTAGCCAACTCAGTCAGGTCTTCCTGACTCAGCTTCAACTCGCTCCCAAATCCAATATACACCACTGAAGACGACTCTTTTGTGTCCAACCACTCCTTAATTGTGACCCAGTCAGGGTTTTCATCTTCCTCTTCAGCATCTCTTACCTGCATGGATGGTGGAAGCAACCCCACTGGAACCACAGGGACCTTGTAGTCGTCAGCGAGATAATCTAACCACTCTCCCTCAAGCTCTCTGGAGGTTCTGAGAAGAAGCATGTCACAGCTGGAATATTCTTTGCGGAGATCAAAATGAGCCTTTTCTCCTGTCTCCTCGTCTTTAATAGACTGCAATGCTCTGAAGAACTCATAAGGCCTGAGATGAAGCGTTGTGGGGAAAGGAAGCCAAGTGGGAGGGCCACATATGCTTTCAATGGAGTAATCCTTCATTTTGTCATTGGGTGGAATAAAGAAGCCTATGTTGCAAGCTGGCATTATATGGTAATGTGCACACGGAATGTTGAGGGTCTTAGCTATTGGCGCGACCCAAAAAGCTGCAAAGTCGTAGAAAACCCAATCAGGCTTCGATGTTTTGAGCAACTCAGCAACGGCGTCTTGGAGACCTTCATAAGCCTTCTTGAGGAAACATATCTTGGTGAGGGGAATGTCCATCGTGCTCTCTGCGCCTTCTGGAAGATGCTCTACTTGTGGCAAAGGTAGCCTCACCAATGTAATGAAGGGTCGTAAGTTTTTGGGGGCTTTGGGATTAATGCGATCAATGTTTTTGGGGCTGTTTATGAAGGTGACATGATGACCCTTCTGAGCAAGAATTTTGGCCAACTCAAAGTATGGAGATATGTGACCCATGGCCAGCCACGGGAGCATAGCAATGTGAAGAGGTTTCTCAGCTTTTCCATTGCCATTTGCATGAGCTGAAACTGGACCAACACAATCCATCAGAACGTAAGTGTGATTTCCTTTCACTTGGCTTCGATACCAGTTTTTTCTGTGTTAACTACCTACGACACAACGATGATTTATACTCGGCAGCAATGGGAGAGGATGAAGATCTTTTTGTTTTTATCGACCAAGACAACGAGAGGAACGAAAACCTTCTTTCTATTTTGTCCCGTGAAACGCGTGAAAATTTTATTTTATTTTCTGGGTATTTTTTAAATTATGCTTTTGTGATGGTGTTTAAGTAATGTGGTACATATAATTAATGCATGGATAGTCAACGGTTTAAAACTATGTGCTGTCTGAATATCCATATTTTAAGTAATTGCCTTACTATGTATTATCTGTCAACATGTGAGAGGGTCTGTCAACACGTGAGAGGGTTAGACTAAAGTTTCACATGGGCGTGGGAGGCACATTCCTTTCTATAGGCAATTGTTTATATTATAGATTTCTACGTGGATCCATATTTCGTATAATGATACTTTCACATCATTCTTTACTTAACTTTCATTTAATATTTTTAAGTGTTACATGTTGCATCATTGAAAGAGAGGGAAAACATTTCCTTTTGTTATATATACAAAGTACTTTTTCAAATGTAAAATTACAACTCATGTATCTAAATTATTACTGAGCTAACCATTTAGGCCAATCGAGTTAATTATATTTTTTATTGGGTTTTTTATGGCAAACCACTTATTTAAACATGATAAATCATTTAGACGTATTTTTTCAGATGTCATCCTTAGTTAACCACCTATATAATTATGACAAACCACTTATATCAACATGGTAAATCACTTAGACATGTAGTTATTTATTCAGATGTCATACTCACTTAACTACTTATATAAACATGACAAACTATTTATATGAACATGTTAAATCACTTAGACATGTATTTATTTATTCAGATGTTATCCTTAGTTAACCACTTATATAAACATGACAAACCACTTAGACATGTATTTATTTATTCAGATGTTATACTCAGTTAACCACTTATATAAACACGACAAACCACTTATATGAACATGGTAAACAACTTAGATATGTACTTATTTATTCATATATCATACTCAGTTAACCACTTATTTAAACAAGCAAATCACTTATTTAAACATAACAAACCACTTAGATATGTACTTATTTATTCAGATGTAATAGTCATTTAACCACTTATATAAACATGACAAACCACTTAGACATGTACTTATTTATTCAAATGTCATACTCGATTAACCACTTATATAAACATGACAAATCACTTATATGAACATGGTAAACCACTTAGACATGCACTTATTTATTCAGATGTCATATTCAATTAACCACTTATATAAACATAACAAACTATTTATATGAACATGATAAACTACTTAAAAATATACTTATTTATTCAGATGTTATATTTAATTAACCACTTATATTAATTTTACATTTAAAAACATATGAAAATAAATACATAAATAAATAAATTCACACTCCAACAAAAATAAGAGAAATGAAGTTTCTTTATATCTTCCACGATTCATTTAATAACTCACATTTAACCATTCTTTTTAAGTGATATAATCATTATAAAAATAAAATTTTGAATTTAGAAAAAAAAAATAAGGATGAAATAACAAATATAGAATAGATGTAAAAATTTATTAAATGTCAAATCCTTCTTAAAGTCACATTATAGCCAGAAATGAAGTTGAAATTAAATTTAACAACTCACATTCCTTTGTTACAAGAGAAAAAGCAGATAATAGAAGGGGAAATTGATAAAATAGAAGGCATAGACACTGCTTAAGTGCTGGAAGAAATCCTATACTTGTGAAGTGCAGAAATGAGATCATCAATGTATTGATTGTGAAGTTCTTCCGAACTGAAAAGCTTCCCCATCTCCTTTGCATTCTTTCTTAAGCTACTTCCCTCCTCATCAACAATTGCAAACCTCAATGTCTTGGCCACAGAGTCCCCTGTAAAGGACCCATCTTTCTCGCTCCTTGGCACCTCAATCCCCACTTTCTTTTCTTCTATCACCCTTGAAAACAGGGCTTGGTCAAGCAAATAAGGGAGGGTCACAAGCACATGCCCAAAATGAAGCTTCTCAATCACAGAACCAGAACCACAGTGACTCATACATCCCCCAATTGCCTCATGTGCTAAGATCTTAAGCTGAGGTGCCCAACTCTTCCAAACAATCCCACGATCCTTCGTTCTCTCCTCAAACCCCTCTGGCAACTCAAGCACCCCCTCTTTCAGGTTCTTTAGAGCCCAAAAGAAAGGCAACCCTGAAAGCTCAATGCCATTAGCCAACTCAGTGAGGTCTTCCTGACTCAGCTTCAACTCGCTCCCAAATCCAATGTACACCACTGAAGATGACTCTTTTGCGTCCAACCACTCCTTAATTGTGACCCAGTCAGGGTTTTCATCTTCCTCTTCAGCATCTGTTATCTGCATGGACGGTGGAAGCAACCCCACTGGTAGCACAGGGACCTTGTAGTTGTCAGCAAGATAATCTAACCACTCTCCCTCAAGCTCTCTAGAGGTTCTGAGAAGAAACATGTCACAGCTGGAATATGCTTTTTTGAGATCAAAATCAGCCTTTTCCCCTGTCTCCTCGTCTTTATTACGCTGCAATGCTGCCAAGAACTCATAAGGCCTGAGACGAATCGTTGTGGGGAAAGGAAGCCAAGTGGGAGGGCCACATATGCTTTCAATGGAGTAATCCTTCATTTTGTCCTTGGGTGGATCAAAGAAGACTTTGTTGTAAGCTGGGGTGATATTGTAATGTGCACAAGGAATGTTGAGGGTCTTAGCTATTGGGGCGACCCAAGCAGCTGCAAAGTCGTAGAAAACCCAATCAGGCTTCGAAGTTTTGAGCAACTCAGCAACAGGGTCTTGGAGGCCATCATAAGCCTTCTTGAGGAAACAGTTCTTGGTGGGGGGAATGTCCATCGTGCTCTCTGCGCCTTCTGGAAGATGCTCTACGTGTGGCAAAGGTAGCCTCACCAATGTAATGAATGGTTGTAAGCTTTTGGGGGCTTTGGGAATGCGATCAATGTTTTTGGGGCTGTTTATGAGGGTGACATGATGACCCTTCTGAGCAAGAATCTTGGCCAACTCGAAGTATGGATATATGTGACCCATGGCCAGCCACGGGAGCATGGCAATGTGAAGAGGTTTCTCAACTTTTCCATTGCCATTTGCATGAGCCGAAACTGGACCAACACAATCCATCAGCACGTAAGTGTGATTTCCTTTCACTTGGCTTCGATTCCAGTTTTTTCTGTGTTAACTACTTCTGAGACAGGGATGATATATAATGGGAGAGGATGAAGATCGAACGTTAGCAAAGATTTATTTTCTAGCAGAAAAATTGTGTTAATTACGTAGTTCTTTATCTTCTACTTGTTTTCCTCTGAGACTATAGAAAAGCAAAGAAAAAACAAGTCTAACGTGCACCACGCCTCTGATATAATATTATTACATTTCCTCCACGTGGTCACTACGAAGTTATAACATCCTGTGCAGTTTAACTTTTATGCTGCATAAATCTTAACCCTTAAAACACCAAATTTTATTTCTAAAAAAACAAAATGAATAACTTTTGGTACAAACACCATTGGATCAAAATGCACGTGGGTGTGATTTAGTTCTAAAAAACAAAATGAATAACTTTTGGTACAAACACCGTTGGATCAAAATGCATGTGGGTGTGATTTAGTTCTAAAACTGCAGACCATCCATATCCATAAATGATTTGTCCAGAACACATGACGAAAAAAAAAAAAACATGTACGAGGTCCGCGAGGCTATTATTTTATTTCCATTTTATAACGGAAAATAAAAATAGAAAAATAACACAAATTAAAAAAATAAGTACAAATAAAATTGAATGTTGGAGTGTTAAAGGGATCTTGATATATATGTATACTATTTAATTCTTTTTTATCAAATTCATTAAGTTTAAGAAAAAGTTCTTTCTATTTTTGTCTGTGAAACACGTCAACGTTTGATTTTTTTTTTCTGTGTATATTTTTAGCTTATGTTTTTCTCTATTTTTATGTCTATGTAACCGACAGAAAATATTAATAATAGAAAATAAAATAACAGCCGCGAGGGCCTCGTGGCACACATCGGTTTTCTGATGGTGTTTAAGACAATTGTTTATATTATAGAGTTCTAGTGGTATCCATCTAAAAGTGAAAAAGATATCTTCCTGTAAAAATTATACTAGAAGATTTTATCACAGGACTGTAACTCTATATTAGTGTAAAATTTTGGATATTACAACTTTAATTAACAACGATTTTAAAGTCATTGTCGTAAAGACGTCGAAACAGTTTTGTAAATAAATTAAATTTTTCAAGCAAACAACAACAACGGTTTTGTTGATTGGTCCTGTCCTCGTTATTGGTGATTTTTTTGCTATATTCTATGGCTATTGTTCAGCACTATTCTCGTCACTTCTGCTTCCACGCCTCTTGTTGATTTCGTGTTTTGTGTTTATTTTTATTTTGATTTGTTATTTATTTTTTTTATCATTTTTTATTGATTAATATTTATTACTTAAATTAGTTGACGATATTTAAAGTTAAGTTATATTGAGTTTAATTATAATTTAGAAGTTAGTACGTAAATTTTTTAATGCATTGATATTATGTTTGAGGGTGTTTGAATTTCATATTTTTTATAAGTTTATATTTTGCTGTAAAAAAATATTAAACTTAAAATTATGAATATGGAAACAATTTTTTAATTATGGTTGTATCCACATCATTTAATAAATATATTTACACATCATTTAATCAATATATTTATATGAAAAATTGTACTACATGCTGAAACATTGTTATAGGAGTGTGACATGCACTCATATAAAAACTTACCCAAGTTCAATCATAAACCTTTTTAAGTATATCAATATAAATGTGTGAGATGTATTTATATAGAAACTTGCGCAAGGAGTTTGAACACAAAGTTGTAGTAGAAGAACGAGAGATGTCGGATTAAAATATGATAGAAATGTGTTAAAAAAAAGAAAATACTTACAGACTTATTTCTTAATATTTTAAGTTAAATGTGGTATTAAAATTTCTTATTTAAATTTAGTCACTATTAAAGTATTTTATAAAGATTTTTTTATCTCTAAATAATAATATAAAAATAATAAGATAAAGAATTTTAGAAAGATTAATAAATATATTATTCATTTAAATATAACACTCTATTATAATATATTTTTTTATATAAGTATTTCAAGAATATATAATAACCTCTAATATGACGTTACTGCATATAATAACGTCTATTATAACTTTTTTATTGGAAAAAATGTTCAATGATACCAAATTTTTATTATAAATCTAATACAAGTTAACTAAATTAAATTAGTAAAAAAAAATCAGAATACAGAAAAATTTAACATGTACTTTTAAAATATTAACAAACTTTAAAATTCATTTACAAATAATTTGCTATAAACAGATGCTTCTCTTCGTCGTCAACTAAAAGAGAAAACTTAATATATAACTTAATATTTATATTATCTTCCATTTACAATCAACATCAACATGGCTGATAAAAAAAACAATAAATATCAATATCAATACGCTAGTTGAAATAATAAATATGGTGTTTAAGTTGAATTAAGAAATATGGTGTCTAAGTTAAATTAATAAAATATGGCATATGCATACCTAATTGCAATACATAACTTATATTATATTGTGGAAGAAACCATGACTTGTGTAACCATTATCCTTCAAACTCTATAAAGGAAATTGGCTTGTTGAGGTTAAAAAAAAAAAGAAAAAACTTAAGTAAATCACATTAGTTGCTTCCTAATTAAAAAATATAATATATGAATCTTATCGTGTTACATTATTCTCAAACAACTTAGACTCAATTTTATTTCAATACACAAAATTTTAAATAACTCAAAACAACTTATTATTTTATATAGTTTTTATACTTAATTATAATATACAACAATATAAATTATTTATTTATTGTGAGAAACATATTGAATTTTTTCATTAGAAAATTAATGAACATCCAACATCTAGATTGTAGTATTTGATGTGTAGATTAGAGCGTTCCAAATTCATACTAAAACATTTCTTTTTCAGTTCATTTTGTAATTTTTGTTGTTGTATGATTTTTAGCTTTATTCATTTTATATCTTGATTTATGATTTTTTTTCTTTCTAATGCTTTTACTATTTTGTTTTGTTGATATGTTAATGTTTCTTTTTATCTACTCATTTATCATTCTTCACATAACCCACTAATAAAATAATATTTATTGTTTGTAAATAAAAGTTACTTACAAGCAACTCAATTTATTTTAAGGAGCTTTTGTACTATCTCAACTCTAAACAATTATATATTTTTTTAAAGTATTATTTACAAATACACAATAATATATATATATATATATATATATATATATATATATATATATATATATATATATATATATATATATATATATATATAAAACAAT
>Ga0099825_1005286_pt1 | contig 16601 bp, 7 predicted proteins | sample SiratroredBW_FD_76838 | JGI IMG/M metagenome (GOLD analysis project Ga0099825, IMG submission 76838) | Root nodule microbial communities of legume samples collected from California, USA - Siratro red BW | ecosystem: Host-associated > Plants > Roots > Nodule | place: USA: California | collected...
CGATCATGAATTGAATGAGAATAATATATGCATTATGTATAGAAGTTATTTTTTATTAGTAATAAAAAGTGTATTAATATGGAAATATTTGAGGATGCTTCAATTTCCATAAAAAATTAAAATATAAAGCATAAACAGATTGTCAAAAGATTTTGTTCTCTATGTATAGTTCTAAAATCCTTGGTTCTTTACAGGGTGTTACGTGTGTGAATAACGTCTTTTAGAATCCACCCACATTTGTGTCTAATCAGCTTGTTTGGTAATAACCAACATATTGGCAACTTGATTATCATACAAAAGAATACGCACAATATGCCTAGACTCAAAAAATTATGAATTTTCTATTCTATGTTCCCCACCCAAATGTTTGTTTCTCTCTTACAGGATCTACCTGAATACATGTCATCTATTTTGTACCACTCCATTCTAATTATTCAAATCTTATATTCATCCACTTAAATATTACACTCAACACCAATCGGAATATATATATACTTAACTTTTATAACTTTTATGTATTTTTCTTTTATTTAGGTTCATGATTTAATTTTAACTAAAATAAAAATTTCCAACACATTAAAATAAATTATTTTTATATGACCAAGTGATAGTCATTCTACACAATATTTCATGCATCATTATATTTCCTACTTAATTTTATTACCTCAAAATTAAGAAAGTGTTCCTCAAATGTATAGATTGCTTGTCTATTCAGAACTTGCCCATCTCTCAAATTTTACTTACAATCCTACATGTAAAAAAGTACATATTCTTCTTTTGTCTCACACTTAAGACACCTATCATCACTCACTTGAATTCTTTTTATAATGAGATTATCAAGTATGACAACTTTATTTTGTACCATCCTCTAAGCACATAGCTATATAATAAGTAAAGCCTTAAATTTTTAAAATTTGTCATATATAACCTCATTTTCCCACAAAAATTATTACATATTTTTCTATACGCATACCTCACTCTTTATTCTTGTATGTCCTCTCATTTCCAAATTAATACATACTCCTTATTTCTTTCATCTTACACCTCTGAATTAGTTGGTCAAATTCTTTTACTATGTTTTTCTCATTCAAACTAATTTTTTCTTCAAGTTAGGTTCCACTCTCATTGATTATATATATATATATATTTTTTTTTTTCTACGTAAACACCTTTTTGACCTAAATTGGCAAATAATCTACAAGTTAGGAATGTTATGTTGAAAGTCTTGGTTCATAATGCTTAGGATCTTTTGTTTTTTATTTTTTGTAAAGGGGTTGAAGTCCCGTTAAAGTGTTTTCACTTTTATATATCCTCTGTTGGTGATGAAAAAAATAATTTTTTTATCAACAATAAAAAATAAATAAAGGAGAACATTTAGGATGTTTTAACCCTTTATACAAAACTGCACAAAAATTGTACATGCAAGCAACATGGACTTGAAATTTGCTTAAGCTATTACAGACAAAAAAAAAAAAAAATCCAACATTCTACCTATAGAAAATAACATAACTATCAACATTCTATAATTACATACAAAAAATATAGGTGATAAGTATCTAGAAATGCAGGTTCACCCATGTACGATATAGCATGAAAACAGTTAAAGTTTGGAAAACATGAGCTCGTAACACCACTAACAAGTGGTGAAAATGATGGTTGTTACTCTTGATACTTAGACAACTTGAGTAAAGATAGTTTGTTATATCATAATAGCTGCTAAGTTTGGAATCATACTCATCTTTAATACCAACAACTTAGTTTAACTATCTCCACCTATAATATGGTGACATCCTTATTTTTGCACACTCAGTATAAAATCATTTATGTTGTCAATATTTTCAATTATATAGTTCCAAGAGCTCACATTCTGAAGAAAGGTGTCATGTGACTATGATGCCCTACTTGTATAGTAACCTTCATCATGCATTTTGTGAGAATTAAATATCAGATTAGTAGGAGTTAATTATTAAAGCTTACTTATTGAATATTAATGTAGAATTTAGAGAGATTTTAAAAGGATATATTTAGAAATGTAATAAAAGAGATAAATGAATTTTAAAAGAAAATTGAATTTTCTCTTTATAACCTTTTACGGAGTTATGAGTTATAAGAATCCAAATATGATCTTATCAGGCTAAATTATGACGATCAATCTTTATTACTTACATTCTTATATTTCTTGAGTGTGACCTCAATATCCTTCTTTCTTTTTAAATTGGATATAAAAAATAAGTCTTCCTTATTTTATTATCAACAACATTTTCTAATATCTAGAAAAAATCTTACCTCTTTCACGAAACGTATTCTTAAACATATAATCATACTAATATCCATACAAACTAACAATCACATTCTTCACTTAACAATATAATCATATGATTTATACCTTAAAATACCTATCATTTAAAAAAAAAAAAAAACATTAACTCTCTTTATCTAAATTGAAATTATTTTTATACAACAACTCTTTCAGAATCACTCCTAACAATCCACCTAAGCTTCCATATTTAAATATACATAAAGAACACTTCCCCTTAAACCAACCACTCAAAAAGGAAAAAAAAAATCAACTTGATAAGATTAATTTTACTTACCACAACCAAGATTCAACTGCTTCAATTTGATTTATACAGCACCAAATTTGCATAACCTCAATCTGATAGAGAAATGATAATAAAAAGAACTTGTATTTAGATGGAGAAAATATAGAAAAGAAAAATTTTGAAAACAATAAAATTTAGAATAAAATATAGATGAACATCTAACTTATATTTTTAAAATAGTTTTGAACTTTATAAAATGATATTTTGAAGGCAAATCCAAAAACAAATGTGGTACCAATACTCACATAGTGCAGAAACCATCGTATATAATAAATACTAACTTTTCATATTGCGTGTGAAAACATTTATAATTATACAACAATTATATTTAAAGAAATATATAAAGTTTGTGGGGGCAGTTGCCCCAGAACTCCACCAAATAGATTCTTCTGTGGTTTGAACGTTCAAACTATATCATTTTCAAACTTCAATCAGAACTAAATTTTATTTTAAAGTTCATAATAAGGATTAGAAAATTGTCAAAAAATATTGTAATGGAAGAAAAATGTTTTGAGCCGAAGAGAGTGTACTTTTTAAAATAATGAAGAATGACACCGTAAATATGTGACAATACAAGAAAAAATTTGCACCATAATTTAAACATTTCTAAATCAGAAAGCGTACATATAAATGTTTTGTTTTCTATTATTTAGTTAGCTTTACTTTCAAAAATAAGTTAAAGATATAAGTTTATCTTTACATTGATTATAATTAGAAATTATAAACGTGTTTAGGGTTTATAATTATAAACGAGTTAGGTTTAGTTTTATATATATATATATATATATATATTGGAATCTTACAAAAGATATAAAATCTTGGTGAATAGAATGTGTATGAGTCTTTCTAATTTGTTGTTTATTTTATTACTTGTTTATCTGGATTTTTTTTATTAATCGGAAACCTTTTATTTTGCGAAAACTAATAAAAAGTGTTAAGATGTCACATTTGTAACAATAATAGTAACTGAAGATAAATTAAGGAAATCTTAACATAAGTACCCTGATAGTTTTTCTTATTATATGAAACTTTTGAACCTACTTCAATATTAATGCAGGATTAATTATTATATGTAAATATGTTTTATTATTATTAAAATATTACTTTAACTATTATTAAAAAATATGAATATAAAAATGACTGTTTTCTTCTTCTTTAAATTCCAGTGCAATTTCATTTAAAATTATCATTAGAATGACCAGATTTTGAAAATAAAAAATTGACAAATTGTAATTTTGCAAAGAAGAATTCGTGTTTATTAAATACAATATTAATTTGCTTTGTAGAAGTTGTGTACTCTAAAATTGACTTTGATTTTAAAAGAATGTCTATCGTAAATTCGTGTAAAATTATCATGATTTAGATTAGATTGATTTTTCTGACTAAAGGTAAAATTATTTATAAAAAGACAACTTTATATATTTTTAAAAACAAATGAAATCATACTTAACAAGTACGACTTATACATTGAAATTATCTTATCAAAGACGATTTTTGTGTTTTTGTTTTTACATTAATGAAATAAATTTGTGTTTAGTGTGGAAGACTTTCAGTCAACTAATATCCAGCTATACAATTCTGTCAACTAATTTAAACAGTTAGAACTGTATTCTTTAAACAATTCACCATTATAATCAAGTATCCAAGAACCTAGAACCAATTAAAAGTCGTGCTTTTAATTTATCTACCAACACTTTTTGCACCACCAACTTTAAATTTCATTACAATTTACTACGAGATACTTTCATATAATAGAACAATCATATGTTTATATAAGTAGGTTCTTACTTATTTTTATAAATATATGGACTCAAACAACTTTTCTCTTTACACCAAAAACCAATTTTAACTACAAAAGATAAGTGGTGTAAAATTGTTGTCCCTAATTAAGTGTCATTAGACGTTGGTTGAATTGAAAAACTCAGTTTATTCCAAAGTCATGAACAATATACACGAATTTAATAGAATGATTTTAGTATTTTGTCGAAGTCGTCATATTCAAACAAGCCTTACATTTAAAATTAATCAACTGAAATTGTTACGGTCATGCATGACTTTTGTGGATTAATTTTGCATTGAAGTCAAAAATGAAGTTGTCCTTTTTATTTAAAACTTCACTTAATTAACAGCTGATTAAAAAGATTAAAGTTGCGTTCAATGAGCACACTTTTTGTGATGAGAATTTTACAACTAAATTCGTTTTCTGTGTCTATGCCTTCTTTCTAATTTCATGTTCAAACATAAAATGCGACTTATTTATTTTTGTAAATTTTTAAAATTCTATCTATTCTAATATTTTCTTTACAAAGGATAGTGAAAAAAAATCAAGCCTAGATATGATAATTTTTTTTTCATTTATATTATTATATATATAAAGACTTATGTATAAGAAATACTTGATGATATTCTAAGACAGTCATTTATATCCTAAAGAAATAGAGTAAATTTATTATGTCGACAAGAAATAGTATGATGATATGTGGAGTTTGCGAGGTTGAGCAGAGAATCTGAGTGTGCAGTAGTGGAAATATGCTTTATTTTTGTTGAAAGCAAACATGGTGGTAAAGGACCCTATCCAGAAGAGCACAAAGATCAACACGTTGCTGTGGTGGGGTTGAGTTGCAAGAAGCATGATTGATCAAGTACACATAAAATTATAATAATGTTTCCTCCCATCACAGAATTGGGTATCATTGGGTGTAAAGTTTTGTCTGTTAGAAAGGAGTAATGCTAAATTTTCCAAAACAATTGCTAGGTAGGTTTGCCAAATATTAATTATTTTTCATGATTATTTTTGTATTCTAATTAATTATGGAATATTAAAAGCAGATAGAAATTAAGTTCTTAACTTCTATTTAGAAGCTTCAAACAATTTTTTTTTTTAATTTGAAGTACATTTCTTTTATTCACAAATTTTTATTCTATTTCTCAATGATTTCACTTATTTGATATTCACTAAAATTTAGTTAGTTTCCAATATACTTTCTCTCTTAATATTTAAAAAAAAAATATTACAATAGTGGTTTGATAGTCGTGGTCCAATAGGTCTAACAATTTTGTTAAACCAAAAATCAGATTTTGTAAAGTGAGATTTACATTCATTTTATAAACTATTGAAATGTCTCATCTCTGGTAGAAGTGAGAGCTTCAACTTTTTTTATAATTAGTTGATATTCATTAAATTATTATTTAATACTCTATTTTAATAGTTATGTAAATTTCTTTTTTGATAATTGAGATTTAAAAAAAAATATGTGTATCTGCTTGATATTGAAAATTTCATATAAACTAGAGATATGATCAAATCATACAAGTAAGTACAAATATTACCTTATAAGCTGGTTTTGTATGATTGAATTAGATATGAACTTATTTACTAAGATGTAATAAAAGTCATATAAAAAAGTGTTATCTTAAAAAGATTTATTGTGTCATCCACAAACTATTGTATTCTAGTTGGATCATTCATAAAACATATAGTATCACACTTAAGATGTTTATTCTTCGAGAAAGGATTTATTGAAAATCTCAAATTGACTAGATATATAATTAAATAATAATATATGTAAGGTACAAATATCACATTATAAGTTGATTTTATGAAACTGAGTTACACATATACTCATTTTCTAAGATATCATATTTTATATGTGTTTGAAATCTAAATAACTTTAAATTTCACATTGAATAAAAATAAAAAAATTAAATAACATAAAATAAAATAAAACTTACAAATTTATTATTTTAATATTTTATTTTATTTTGGATATAATATTATAATTTCTTATACATGTTGACTAATTGTATCAAATATCTGCAATGAATTCTTTCTTCCAAAACATTAATTAAAAAGAAATATTAGGTCACATTAATTAAATGTAATATTTTACATTATTAGGCTTATGAAAGGTAAACCCACAGGTTATCTAACATTCCTTTGTACCGTTATATTTTATTTTATTTTCTTCATTGGTAAAAAATAATGATTTTGCTAGTGTTATAAAGAAAAATATTTAATTATAATGAAATAAAAAAATTAAACGATTTATGATGATATAACATTAAATTGTCATGTCAAACTAATAATACCAAATACACGTATTAATAGAAAAACAATACAATAAAATTGTAATACTAATCCAAACTAAACTACAAAATTTGATTTAGTTTGATTTGATTTTTTTTTTATATTAAAGCCGAACCAAACCAAATCAAATATAAATTTTATGTTGGTTCAAATTTATTTTTAACCAAAACTTGATTAAAACAACATTGTAAAAATCCTTATAAATGGATATGAAAATAAAAATATGTTAAAATTTGTATTTCAAATGAGAATAGTCAAAATCATTTGTTTCACTTGATTAATGTGACTACTTTATATCAATACATAATCGTTAAAAAAATACTTGCTGAAATGTTGCTTGTATAATTAATAATTAAAAATTGATTAATAATATTTTATTTCAATTTTACATTTATATCATAAAAGATCCTACTATATGTTTATTTCTCTTCTATAATATTTATTAACAGTATTTGAGTAAATCTAAATAGACTAAAGAAAAGTTTTTTTACCACCACTACAAGTGGCAACAAATTGTGTCCCCTAATTAAATAATATAAGTTTAATCTTGATTAAAAAATATACTGTTAATATAAAATAAAATTGTTAAGAGAAAAATATAAACTTTGTATACATTGAAATATATATCAATTATATTTATTACCTTTTTAATGATAAATAATTCGATTAAGTGATATAATAATTTTTTTCGATACTAAAGAAGAGTTATTGTAGGTGGCATTATAGTATCATGTGAATTAGATAAGATAGACCACAAGTTATAATCAAATCAATTATGATGTTTAAACTAATAAAAAAATAGAATCGAAAGAACAGTATCAACATCTATACCTTTTTCTTCAAGTGGATCTAAAAACTGATATGAAAATCAAAATTGTTAGTTTGATTCCAAGCAAAATTATTGTTATAAAATAACTATAAAAGAATAATTGCTGTATATATATGATATCAATCCAATTCTTCTTCTATTTATGCAGAGTTTTAATTCATTAAAAAGAAGAAAAATAAGATGAAAATAGGTTTTTGATGGGGCAAGAGAAGTTTGAAATGGTTTTTGAGTGTGATTTGAGTGAAGAAGTAAGTGGGTCCTAGAAGGATCATAGGTGGGGGCATGAAGGTGATGGAAGTAGAAGGCACTGAAGTGGAGCCTCGGAGATCTTAAGAATTCCATATCTGGTTCCTTAGCTGGATGCCACAGCCTGCTCACCACCAACCAAGACTCCAATAACCTCCCTCTTTTTCATCTTTCAAAATAATACAAACACCAAAACTATTTCATCTTAATATAAACAATTTCACTTTCTAAACTAATTTTTTTTTTTTTTTAATTATCACTCCCTCACTTTTCCTCACCCATCCAAACAAATGATTTACGTTAACATTAGAGGTTTCATACACATTTGTCTCACTTCTAACTTGATAAAGTTAACTCCTTACTTGGTCGGTCCCACATGAACACCAAGGATACGAGAATGTGCTGTTATTGTTCTATATAAGGTTGCTTCTCCCCCCTTGATGACTCCAAATTAGCAGAGCTCAAATTATTCTGCAATTCTTATTTCTTTTTCCATTTTTTATAAGAAAAGGCTAACATTTTGACTTTCCAAACAAGAGAGTCTAGTAACACCACCAATGGATGGAATTTTCGCTTACATCGTTGTCATTTTGCTTACCTTATTTTCATTCATGTTCTTACCAAAACTGACCAGAAGAAAACCTCAGAACCAAACAACCGCAAAGCTCCCTCCAGGTTCAATGGGGTGGCCGTACATAGGAGAAACCCTCCAACTCTACTCCCAAGACCCAAATGTCTACTTTTCCACCAAACACAAAAGGTTTCTCACTATGCTACTTCCACTTCACACACATGCATGTAATATATCATATTATATTACATTACATTATACCACCTCTTCTTTAACATGAAAAAAGTGTACGTTTTTCAACTCGGATGTGATTTTTAATGTTTTGAATATAATTTTAAGAAGTTAATAGTTATATTTGTTCACATTTCAAGTGTGAATTCAGACATGCAAGAAGTTGTGAATGTAATAGCCGACTAAACATTATGTTTGATTTTAGGTTTGGTGAAATATTTAAGACCAACATCTTGGGTTGTCCCTGCGTGATGCTGATCAGCCCTGAGGCTGCACGCTTTGTGCTAGTGACTCAAGCTCACTTGTTCAAACCAACATACCCCAAAAGCAAAGAGCGTTTGATTGGTCCTTATGCTTTGTTCTTCCACCAGGGAGACTACCACACTCGTCTGAGGAAGCTTGTTCAGAGGTCACTTTCTTTTGAAGCACTTCGCAACTTGGTGCCCCATATTGAAGCCTTAGTGTTATCTGGCATGAACTCTTGGGGTGATGGCCTAGTCATTAACATGTTTAAGGAAATGAAAAGGGTAGGTTCAATTTTCCTGCAACACTATATATACACATGTATTGTTGTTATGTGCTGTTTTTATATTAAACTAGTTCACTGACATTGGACGAATGATTGGATCGATTATTATATTATTATTCATATTCAAGGACTTGCTGTCAGTCTCTCATTTTTCTGCATTTTTTATGTATATTTTTATTGTAATGAGAGTTAATAAGTGGTCCACCGTTGAATGCTTGCTTGCAGATTTCTTTTGAAGTTGGAATCCTCACAACTTTTGGCCATCTAGAGCCACGTTCGAGGGAGGAGCTAAAGAAGAATTACCGTATAGTGGATGCTGGTTACAATTCCTTCCCAACTTGCATTCCAGGAACCCAGTACAAAAAAGCACTGATGGTAAGTAATACTAATTGCCTTCAACAAATTCAGAAGGTTTTAAACAGGTTGAGACGTGATTTTGAGTACAAGTTCAAGGTTTTTGTATAAGGATCACATTAGTTGCATTTGTTCAAAATTTGTTTCAGCATAAAATTGTAACTGGGTTGTATGAAAAGCTACTCACACACACGTGTATATGTTCTTTGTAGGCTAGAAAGAGACTTGGGAAGATTATAAGCGATATAATTTGTGAGAGGAAGGAGAAGAAGTTGGTCGAAAGGGATCTGTTGAGTTGTCTATTGAATTGGAAAGGTGAAGGAGGAGAAGTGTTATCTGATGACCAAATTGCTGATAACATTATTGGGGTGCTTTTTGCTGCTCAGGACACCACAGCTAGTGCCATGACATGGGTTGTAAAGTACCTGCATGATGAACCGAAACTTCTGGAGTCAGTAAAGGTATAAAGAAAGGAAACTTTAACTTGAGCTTATCTTCTTTGTGAGAAAAAGGTGTGTAGTATTGTGATGTTTGTGTTAGTAATAATGACTATAATTTGTGGTAATGTTGGCTTTGCAGGCAGAGCAGAAGGCAATTCACAAGTCTAATGAAGGTAACATACCACTGAGTTGGGATCAGACTAGAAACATGAGAATTACTCACAAGGTAGGCTGAATAAGTTTCTTGATAATATTTAGGCCATTCAATTAAGTTAATGTCATATTTTTTACATATTCTTTACATATCGTTTTTTACATATCTTTATTTAAATAAACTAAAAAAGTTTTTTTATGATAACTTAAAAGCAACTATATATATATTTCACTTTTATAAAAGTTCTTTCATCTTATTTATCCACAATTGGTCCAAGAAAATAAAAAGTAAACGTGTTATAAGTTCCTGCTGATTCCAGTTGTTTAAGTGTTGAGTTAATTTGTTGCAAGTGACTAATAATGGAAACTGTGATCTTGGTCAGGTTGTGTTAGAGAGTTTGAGAATGGCAAGCATTATTTCATTCCCTTTCAGAGAAGCAATAGCTGATGTGGAGTATAAGGGTAAGAAGAATATTTAACCTATATGCAAGATTTCAAACTTTTTCTTGGGGGTCCAAAAATGCACCATGCAAAGTGACTACTATTATGAGCTCTTAAAACCACATTCTGCAAAGGTCTAAAGTGAAAACATATTCGTTTGAAAACTTATGGTCTTATAAATGAATGACTCACTTGGTATTTGACCACAGGATTCTTAATACCAAAAGGGTGGAAAGCGATGCCTCTATTCAGAAATATTCACCACAATCCTGAGTATTTTCCAGAGCCTCAGAAATTCAACCCTTCAAGGTTTGAGGTATGCTGAAATGAGAAAACAACAAAAAAAAGTAATGATATGTGCATGGATAAGGCTAATTAACCAGTTTTATCATTGTGTACGGCAAAAGACATTTCATCATTTTCAAACAGGTAGAACAATTATTTATCTTTGTTGTTTGTTTAAATAGGTGGCACCAAAGCCCAATACTTTCATGCCATTTGGTAGTGGAGTACATGCCTGCCCTGGCAATGAGCTTGCCAAGCTGGAGACACTGATTATGATCCATCATTTGGTCACCAAATTTAGGTACTGTTGCTTAATTAGTAGAAAAGAATATGCTAAAAACAAAGAAAGAGAGAGGAATGAATATGGATTATTATTAACACCAAGGAGAGACAGCTTAAAAGCATCTATAGCAGTACATGCTAACTCATGGAAAATAATGACTTAAAGGGCCCATCTGAATAACAACCAAAATCAATTTCAATATCACAAATCATCACATACATGAGTGTGTTTGGAAAATATATATTATTACTAATTTTTAATTGTTTAACTGTTATTTCATACTCTTGATATACAAACTTTGGCATATAAAATGATGTTTTTCTTATGACAGATTCAAAAGTTTTATGTTGGAGACCAATACTGATATATATAAATTTGTGGGAAAATACTCTTATTGTAGATTGACTTTTTATACTGAGTTTTATGAAGACATTTATATTTATACATAAACATTACATTAAGAAGAAAAAAAAAGTTTCTGGGGGCAGTTGCCCCCAAAACTCCACCAAATAGATTCGTCTCTGTACTCTGAATTGAACGCTCAAACTATCATTTTCAAACATAACTCGGACTTAATGTTCATTTTATTTTCTAGAGACATATATAATGTTGAAAGTGGAGGGGAAAAACTAGACCTGAAGGAAAGTGTAATTTTAAAAATACAAAAAGCTATAGATAGTTTATATTGATTATAATTATAAATTTGTTACTTTAAGTTATAAGTATAGCCAAATCTTTTAGTTAAACATTTATAATCATGCTGAAAACAAATCATAAAAATCTTTGTCGAATAGAGAATGTGTTTTTAGTTTTGCTAATTTATTTATTTATTTCGATTTCACATAAAAAAAATTATTGCAAATAATTTATTCTGTGCAAAATAATAGAAAAAAAGTTAAGATGTTCCGTTTATATGAATACTAATCATTTAAAAATAAAGGAAATATTAATAAGAGCCCTAACAAATTTTCCTATAATATATTTAAAACTTTAGGGTTATATTAGTAATTTTCATTTATCCATTATATATGCTGCTAAGTTTACTATCACTAAAATCGATTAGTATTTTCGAAATTTAAAAATGTGAATACGAAAATATAAAGTTTTTGCATAATATATGCATGCAGTTTTTGCTTTTATTTATATTATAAAATATAAAATTTTACCAAATATTTTATCATAAATGAAAATACTTTTTGTTCAATGTGAATACAAATAAAACCGTCTGTTATTAAAAAAACACACCTTTTAAATCATATAAAGACTGTTAAGAGAATATATAGCATTCATTGTTAGGGAAACAAAATGTACTGTTAATTATTGTAGTTGTAATTACTTTCTTTACATTACTTTTAAAATAGTTATTACAGTGTAACAAGAAAAAAAAACCACAAACATTGTTAGATTAAAAAGATATAGAATAAGAATGATGAGAGAATCTGGGTGTGCAGAAGTAGAAATATACATTTTTCTTAAAAGCAAACATGGTGATGAGACCCTACTCGGAATAGCTCAGAAACTAACACGTTCTTCTGGTAGGGTTGAGTTACATGAATCCTGATTGAGGAATTACACATATCATGGTAATAATGTTTCCTCACATGACAGAACTGGACATCATTGAGTGTAAAGTATGTCTGTCAGAAAAGAGTAATGCTGAATTTTCCAAAACAATTGGTGGTTCCTGTTCATTGTAGAATATAATATAAATTAATCTATATATATATATATATTTATAAAAAATAAAAGGTATGAAGAATAAAATGGAAGTAAAAAAAACATTAACATAAAGATTATATGCATGAATACATTACACCAGTGGACAATTTTATCTATATGAAGTTCAACGTTTAATAATAGTATAACTAATTATACTGTTATTATATTGCACTATAGAAGAACTAAACTAAAAGCTTCAACAGTTTCTGCTTTTGGAAATGGATCAAGTTGTGAACAAAGGAGAACCATAAGTGTTAATTTTAACATATACCCTTATAGGGTTGAATAGTTGGAAATCCAATTCTACCAACATTGAAAACAAAAGAAAATGAGTATGTTAGTAACACCATGTGCATAAATGCATCTATAACTTAGAGAAAGTTAGAAAAGGTAGATCTTATATAGATAGGATTCTGACCATGCTAGTATATATGTATGTCATATGTGATTACTGAGAGGCTTTGTGTTTGTGTGCAGGTGGGAAGTGGTAGGATCCAAGTGTGGAATTCAGTATGGTCCATTCCCCTTGCCACTGAATGGACTCCCAGCTAGATGTTGGAGAGAATCTACCAGCTAGAAAAAGTATGGGAAGAACAAGCAACCCACTTTTCTAGTCTCAAAAACCTTTTATCTTTTTCTTTTCTAGTTTGACCCTTTAATTTTTATTTTTCCATGGTGGGGCACTTCAACAGTTACCCCTCTATCCTTAATCATTTTCCACGCCTCAAAGAAAGAAGAAAAAGAGGGTGGGGCTTTGTTTCTCTCTTCAAGCATGAGTTTCAATTATCTTTTTGAGTCAAAAGACTTTTTACCTCTACGTTTGTGTTACATATCTATAGTTATGTACGTGTGTTCAGAAGCAAAATTGGAAGCAATAATGCAACAAATTAAGGAAACAAAATGGTATCCAACAACCAGAACACTCACATTAACGAGTGATTCATGATAGCACGTGCGTTTTGATCACATGACAAATAACCAACATGTAACATAATCTGGCTTTGGCCTTATAATGTAGCAGATAAATGATGCAAAAGAATTCTCACAGTTTCTTCATAAGGGTCATTTCAATGATGAAATTTGTTCTCGACTTTTTTTTAAATAAATAACACAAGGCTATGTTGATATTTTTTTCTTTTGTTTTCACCTAACTTTGCGATTTGTTTTTAGTCATGTGCAACACATACTTATTGCAGTACTACTCTTGCTGAAGGACCTTGACAGAACTTAGCTGCATGAGTTGTTGGCAGCCTTATGAACCCTTCTCCTTGTACTGTCTCTTGTGGCAATGTTTTGATATTTTGTTAATGGGGACCAGTGTTCTAACAATGTTATGAGACTTATGAGGACCACTCTCCCAAAGTATGGGGTGGACCTCAACCTGCCCTTGTCATTCATTGAATTGATTCCATGAGCCAGGTTTTGATGGTCTGAATATGAAACTGTTCCCTCTTCTTTTTAATACTCACCCATCACCCAATTGGGTGATTCATTCTATTTTCTTCTTTATTTGTTTATGGTTCTAAATAAGAGAAATTGAGCATTCACTTACTATTGACCGAGCAACCAAAAATGCTGGATGAGAGGGATTTGTTTATAGAAGCTTATATACAATTTTAGAAAATAATTTGAGGTTAAGTTAAACTAAGAATGAGTGATTTGGTTTTGAAATCTTTTTGAAGAGATTGACTCTATCTTTATTTTTGTTCTGAAAAATTGTTCTTATCTTTCAAAATTGTTCTTATTTAAAAACTGAATGTAATTGAGTTGTGAATTTATTAACAAAAATATAAATAAAAGAGATAGAAAAAGAAATAGAGATGACACAAGAATTTATACGTATTTATGTAATAAATTATTCCACATAATTAGAATCTATTATCTTTAAACACTCAATATAAGCAAAATATATACAAGATAAAAAAAATATCACAAGATTAACTCTAAGATACAAACAAGAGGATATATCTTACTTTTAGATCATATCAAGAGAAAATAAACAAAATCAACCCTTCAACACTCAAGAATATATAAACTAGAACACTTTAGTAACTCAGAAAAAGAAAAACATTACCATAAAACAAGTGTAGAAGCTATACAAAAAAATTCAGCGCATCTTTTTCTGAAAGAATTTCTTAAACAATCTTGAAAACATTCTTGAACAACTCAAATGATCTCTATAAACATTTGTCAATTTGCTTTTCAATGTATTATCAAATGTATGAAAAAGTAAAATTTTTTTATTCATAAAGTTCTTAAAATGCTGATTTAATTTATAAATATTTAATCGATTATCCTAAGTTAATAATTGATTATTCTCAGTAAAATTAAAAATCAATTAAAATGATAAGATCAATTATTTCAACTTTTCATTTATTTTAAAAAACAACTTAAAACAAAGTTAATTCATTATTAAAGAAGTTAATCAATTATTCTGAAAGACATTTTTTTTTCTTTTCGGCTAACAAAGCTAATTGGTTATCTTGTTTTAAAACATATCAAAAACAGGTTGATCGATACATAAAATCCTAATCAATTAAAACAAACTTAAAACCTTTTTTTTACATGTTTTTAACTTCCAAAAACAATTTTCCTTAGTTAAATTTAAGATTTAATTGGTTATCTTGTTTTAAAACATAAAAAAAACAGTTTAATAGGTACATAAAATCCTAATCAATTAAAACAAACTTAAAACTTTTTTTTCACATGTTTTTAACTTTCAAAAACAATTTTCCTTAGTTAAATTTAAGATTGGATGTAATGTCTTAAATTAAGATTCTTGTTAATACCTTGATTTTAAGACTGTCAAATACCTTAAATAAAATGTGTATCATACCATGCTTCTTGAATATTAACATCTTCACAATATCATTATCAAAACATTTTCTATTCACAGTTAAATTTGTTTCTCAAAAGTCAAATAAAACTTTAAAAGAATAGTCATATAATTAATTAAAAAAGATAGTAAAACAATGGTAAGTCAAAATTGTCCTCAAACAATGTATTTGGTTTCTCTCTTTGCAAGAAAGTTTGAAAAATATTTAAAAACACATTTTAAATCCCTTCATATAAGTATATAAGTTTATGTGATTTAAAATTCTTCACAACCATTTTTTTCCAAATACTCAATGTTTTTACTGAAAATAGACTACAATCTTTTGAGGTAGAATAGGATTGACTTTAAGAAAATACCGAGTGAAGATCGGCCTGTAGAAGATTCTCCGATACTCAAGTCAGTAAAAGCATAAAAATAAGTGAATAAATATAAGATTAAGTGAGTACTTCCTGAAATATCAATATATATTTATAGGTCATTTTGGGATCAGGGCTGAGTGTTCTCATGTGGTATTGTCAATAATTTGATATAGATAAAAAGATAATGTTATCATTGTATATTAAATGTTATTTAAGGCATTTAAGTGATAGGGATATCTTTTGTACATGTAGGTGTAGACGTAGAGGGGTAATCCATAGTTTGGTGTTCCTCTCTCTCTCTACTTACTCATCATAAATACAAACATAATGCACCCGGACTTTTGGATTGAGACACATTTTTCTGGCTATCAGTTAGGCTCTGATTCCACTCGGGGGTATCTCTCCAGTTATGTATATCAACCTCACCAGTCATGTATAACTACTCCTAACAATCATGCATACTTTCACGGCTTACCGGTACTTCTTCGGCCTCTTGCCTACTCCTTTCCCAACCTAACCATAACCAGTATGCATAACAGTAGGAACAACCATACATAAAAGGAAAGAACTGAAATTCATAAATAGAAAGAACCTTCAAGCGGAATACTTCAGACATGTTTCTGATACACAGGATC
>Ga0099825_1005288_pt1 | contig 16598 bp, 7 predicted proteins | sample SiratroredBW_FD_76838 | JGI IMG/M metagenome (GOLD analysis project Ga0099825, IMG submission 76838) | Root nodule microbial communities of legume samples collected from California, USA - Siratro red BW | ecosystem: Host-associated > Plants > Roots > Nodule | place: USA: California | collected...
ATATTATAAAAAAAAATATATATATATATATATATATATATATATATATATATATATATATATATATATATATATATATATATATATATATATAATCTATTATCCGTGTTATTATTCAATGATTTATAATTTTGTAAGTTCGTTTTGACTATATTGATTATGACATTTTATAACAATAATTATCAAAATTAACAAGTAAACATCAAAATCATAAAAGAAGGTGCACTTAAATTATCGTTAAAAAAAAAACAAGGCATACAATACAATATTTATCTTAAAACCTCAAAAATATGGCCCAAGTATTAATGTGCTCCATGTATAAATTGTGTACCACCCCAGAAAACCTAAACTTATCCTTGTCTTTGAAACCCAGCTTTAACCCCTTTTATCTTCAACAAGACGAGGGTGAGGAACATTATTGTACGAAACCTATAAGAAAAAACACAATACATTACATTAGAAACTATTGTAAAAGCACCCCACCCAAAAAGAAGAACAAGTAAATTCTAAAACTTGAACACAAAAACTATGACACAATTGCATAACTTGGAGCAACTTTTCTTTTAGAAAATAATAATCCTTTTCACTTTTTTTTCAAAAAATTTAAAAACAATAGTATATTATATAGACTCAATAAGAAACATCTTTGGAGAAACATCCAAAATTAGAACATCATATTAATGAACAAGATGGCATTATAAAGTAGCCAACTCTTATTAAATGTAAATAGTTAAAGAGTTAATTACAAACATTGACGTGTAGAAAGATTTTTCGTTGTCATCCACTTACAAAACACTCTGTTCACTTTTATAATAATTTTCCTGTTGATAAAGTTATGGTGGAAAACCTTTTACAGTGGGAGAGTGTATAGAAATTAAAATGCATCCATAATGTAAATTTTTTACTACATATTAGAATCGCTTTAACGATGATACGATGATAATTCATAATTGATTGACAATTTACAAAGATGACCGTGAATAACAATAAAACACAAATTAAACTGAAAAAAGTAAACCATTAGCATTACTAAATATAAAGCGATCCAAAGAAAGACTTTCTAAATTAGTTCCCAAATGACGAAATGCATGTTTAGTACAATGTCAGTGGTTTTAAGTAGATTTCGCATATTTAGTTTCATGTTGAAACATTAATTTTGGATGCAGAATTGATTATTGGTCAAGCAACTTTAGATAGTTTTTACATTACATAAAGAATTCTATACTATTGAGTTTTAAAAAAGTCACTTCAATGATAATCCAAGCACACAGGAAGGAAATCGTTATCTCGTTGCGACTTCTAGGCTAAGAAATTGGGGAACGGTAGCCTTTAGGCGGAAGAATCAAGTAATTGAATCGTTTCCCTCTTCAAGATAGTGCCTCTCGAATCTTTCTCCCCTCTTCGTGGACTCGAGTTTCCGAATCGCATGCTCGTTGTCCAAACACCGTATTTGATCGCTCATGCTGCGCGCGCACATTCCAAACTTGCTCACAGCCACTCTGGGAGCTGAGTCGGAATCCTAGGCGACGAGGTTCACATTGTCTCCTCCGGCTGGCCATCCTCGAAGTCCCCAACCTTAAACTCATCGGACATGGTGCCATTCTCGTTGAGGATCCGGAAGCTCGTGAACACGTCTTGAGGCTCATAAGCGGGAGAAGTATGGGAGGCTTTGGAGGCATGTGGGCATCGATTAAGGCGGTTGAAGTTGGTAAGAAATAAAATAGGAGTCTAAGTCTCATATTGAATAAAAATGAGAAAGTTGAGCAACAAATAAGAAAAAAGACCCACAAATCTAATGTCTTAAGGTTTTGGGTTAAAGGTGGTGTCATTCTCTTATGTGGTTCGACTCTTGTCTCATTCTTGTTTGATCTCTCCTGTGTTTCTTCCCTTAATTTTTCTAGCAAGTGGTATCAGAGCTGGTGGTTTCTTCCTATCGGAGGTTTAAGGCAAGCAAGTCCCGTTTAAGTTTGTAACTCTCACTTGAGGGGGAGATTGTTAGGAATCCAAGTGTGAGTCTAAGTACCAAATTGAATAGAAATGAGAAAATTGAGCAACATATAATAAAGAAAACCCACAAACCTAATGTCTTAAGGTTTTGGGTTGAAGGTGGTGTCATTCCCTTATGTGGTCCGACTCTTGTCTAATTCTTGTTTGATCTCTCCGGTATTTCTCTTCTCGATTTTTCCAGCAGTGAAGGTGGCAAGCACGAGCCAGTGTTCAAGAAGACAAAGAAGATGCAAAAACAACTAGTTACACCAGAAGGAGGTTGAACGGAGTCTGAACTCGAATAATGTAGATTCTTTCTCCGTTCATCAGAAACAATCAGCCGCAGAGATTATGTACATGCATCATAACATTCTCTTAATTATAACTTATGTTATACCTTACTTATTTATTATCTTATATTCATTTTTCTATATCTTTCTGTTACAATTATTCAGCAATAAATCTTTTTCTAATTCATACATACATATATATACATATATACATGTACATATTTGTACAAAATATGTTTTCAATATATAAAAATTATATTTCTCTATATGGTTTCAGAGCTACAAGTTTAACTAACCAATTTTGATCCTATCAGTGGTCATTACTACTTCTACCACTTACTTTGTTGTAGAACTTGTCACAATAACTTAACTACCCATTAAACTATCTTCCTTGAATTTTCACCTGGTACAAGAAAGTTACTCTATTCTTGACTGCAAATAATGTATTCAACTATGTTTCTGGCACCCTTCCATGTCCTCAAGCAACAATTGGAACTCGTGACGCAACTGTTGAAAATCCTGCTTTTCTTGCCTGGAAGCGTCAGGATAATTATGTGCTTCTAGCTCTCTTTGGTGCTTGTGGTCCTGAGACGTAGATTGTGATGTCCTCTGCTACCTCCTCCGCTAATGCAATGTTGAGACTAAAAAAGGTTTATGCCAATCGGTCTCATACTCGGGTCATGTTTCTTAAAGAGCGTCTTTCCTCCATCACCAAAGGTGACTCCAATGTCTGTGACTATTTGTACTCTATTCATTTCATAGTTGATGACCAAAACATGATATTTTTTGCTTCATCAAACCTTGAAAGACATTTTAGGAAAATGTTCAAATTTTTGGACTTGCTTATAATCTTGTATAAATTGTTTATACCTCAACAATTATCATATCTGAATTGGCTTTAATTCTTTCCTTCAAACTAAATTCAACATCAACTCTGATTATCATATTTGAATTATCTCCAATATTAATTCCTTATTTCAAACAAACTTCTCAAACAATTAAGGGATCAACCTATTCCAATTTACTTTTGGCTCTGTAAGCTAAAGCTTGAGCTAAAAAGTTCAAACACCAGAATGGTTTAAACACCATTAGTGGATAGGTTTTTTTCTCCTCCTTCTAGTAAGGTTAACTACAAACCTGTGTAGGGATTTGACTAGAAAAAACAATGTTTCTCTTATTAAATGATTCTCATTTGAGAAAATCATTAAATTAACCAAAACTTAGTATTTGTTAGAGCAAAATTGCAACAATCCTACGATTATGACTAAGTGCTTAAACCAATAAAGCATGAATCAATATGCAAGTACAAGTGCTTTGTTTGATAACACTATGTAGACTTCTCGCTTTGTTTGATAAAGTCTTAATGAACATCAAACAATAAGTGCAAACAAATCTTAAAACTAACATAAACATAAAGTTTATTCTCGTAGATCAAGTTTATTCTACAGAGAATGTTCTCACCATCTGTTGCAAAGAGGATATGCACTAAAGACATATCAACATCAAGGTCTCTTGGAGTTTGAGCTAAAATTGCACTGCTCATCAAATCACATGCTTAGCGTTGGTGCTAATAGAAACTTGATAAGGTAACATTGTTCTCTGAGTTGGCTTGAGGAGAAGCATACTTAATTGATTTTGATAGGATTGGGTGAATTTATTTTGAGTTGTTATATCATTGTTGAATAATTGTTCATCTGTGCCAAGTTACCTTTGCTTGAGGACAAACAAGGTTTTAAGTTTGGGGAAATTTGATAGAGTTGATCTATATGATATTTTTGAACTATTTTTTATGACAAAATCAACTCTCTCTAAACTTAAAATCTGCTTAATTTCCACTTTAGGTGGTTTTTATTAATAAATGATTAAAAGAGTCAGAAAATGGATTGGATTGCTAATTCCTATTATTTTACCTAAATATGAACATGAAAGCATTGGTTTAAGAGAAGAAGGATTAAAGCCCTGAAGATAAGTGATTAAAGAGTAATTTTATGAAAAGAAACTTAGGCCCAACACACAAAACATGAGCCCGACCTGAGAAAACCTGAAAACAATTTAGTGAAAATGTGCCCGGCACAGGAAACCTGAGCTCGACGCCAGTTGGACTTGGAAGTGTGAAACAACAACAGAATCCAGTTGCACCCGATGCCATTGAACCTAAGTGTGGCGAGAGCGTCAATTTTCAAATTCTATTTAATATTCGCTTTGCATTTGGGATAGACATCTTGAGCCATCAACAAGTGAAATTGACAATTGATGACAACTCTAGGATTTTCTTAGAGTAATTTCTTCTTTCCATTATTCTTTTATAATTTTTAGCTTTTTCATGACTACGAGAAACTAAATCCACTATTATTGGTGTTATAATTTACCTTTATGAACTCTCATGTAATAATTATAATTTTAATATTTATGTCTTTTCTTTCAAATATATTAATATTTTAATTTTGTATTTATTGTTTGTCGTATTAATTTGTAGTTTGATATTTGATTCTTTGAGTATTGAAAAATATTTTTTGTAATTAAGAACTAAATTAAAATGTCAAATAAAAGTTTGTACTTTAAATAGAATAAAACTCAATACTATGTATATTCATTTTTATGATATTTATTTAAAAGTTTACATTGGATTATTTAATACTAAGTATATTCATTTAACATAATATTTACTCAAATAACACTAAATATATAAATTTTTAGAACAACTATTTGACTTAATGTTTACTTCATTCACACTAATATATCTAATATATATTTTATTTTATTTTATATTCGTTTAATGGAGTCTACATTTTTATGATACTTTTACATAGTATTTGGATAAGAAATTTTATAATTTTAAGACATTAAGATATATTGAATTTGAAATGATCTTATTTCTTGTTTCACTTTTCAAAGGTTTTTTTAATAAGGCAATTCAAACTTTTTTAATTAATAATTAAAAATATCAATATTAATTATATTTTTTAACCAATTTTGATTGATGTTATTTTTCAGTTAACGTTTATTAAGATTTTTTAATTGACATCGACAAAAAGTGTTCTCTATTAACATTAGTCACGATTGTTTTCAATTGAATTGGATTATAATTATTTTCAGGCCACAAAATCATATTGATGTTGTCTCTCCGAAAGTTTTTTCAATTAACACTGAAAAGAAAATTCTAAACTATTAACAAAAAATAACAGTAATGTTGTTGAGAAGAAAAATAAGCATTGTAGACATGGAAAAAAAAAGAGTAACCACGACAGTAGTCAATCAAAAAACTAAATCACATGCGTCAAAAAGTAGTTTTTTTTTTTAAAAATTAGCGTAAAAAACTCTAACAGCTATCAAGTGATAAATAATAATGGTTTAAAATAATAAAAGGATAATTATAATAATATAAATAAAAATAAGTTTCATTAACTTCAATAAAAAAATCCTAATCGCCATGAGTCAAAAACTAATCCTTCCCGGTTTGGAAAATCTTAGGTATGGTCAAGAAATAATCTTGATTTATATTTAGAAAATAAATCTAATTAATATTGATTGAAAAAAAATAACTTTGCTTAACATCAACTCACATTATCTAAATTGAAAAAAAAATGTTTGACTTTAGTTGAAAAAATACTCTTAATTTTGACTAAGAAAACTTTGTTTAATATTAGTTAGAAAATAACTCTCCCTAACATTGGTTAGGAAATAACTCTATCTAACATCAACAATAAAATAGTTTTCATGATGTCAATTGAAAAAAAAAAAAAAACATAATCAATTTAGTTTAAAAATAAATTTCACTGAAAAGAGATTGAGATTATAACACTTAAACCTCAGTCATGTTAAAAATGTCTCGGTTTTAATTAAATTAATGTCATTCCAACTAAACTCAAGTTAAAGAAATAATACAAAGAAAAGTTATACTAATTTTAAAATATGAAAATTTTTAATTTTTCTAAGTAAAATTTAAATTTTTTTAACTTTAAGTAATTAAATTTTTTTCTTAAAATATTTATAATTTCAATTTCTTTTAAAATTCCATATATCCAAGCAAAATATGAAACATTTCAAATTTGAATTACTCTCTTCAAATTTCTTTTCCAAACACACTTTTAATTCATTTAATTATTTTTAATGGTTTTTTGTTTTAATAAAACAGATTTCATTCTTATATCAATAGCAACCAGACATGCATAAAATTATTTATCATAGAAGAAACAAAATATATTGAACAAAACTAATGATTGTACTGTTTCGCAAACCAGACATTCTAAGCGTAGGTGGGATATAAATTCTTGTGCTAGAAGATCTAATTGTGCAGATGATCAATGCTTCCATGATTTTAATAAGATGGGGGAAAATGGGGACAAACTGAACAAAGTCCAAATATATTTTACTACCGTTATGTAAATAACATTACAGAAAATTAAGTATATACTTCCACTTCCCAATCACCTTAAACATGTATGTGTCCACTAAACATAATTTTTATTAACAATTGAAGACAGAATTCAAGAAAGCAAAAACAATAATAAATGCCAACATGCATAGGCCTTTAAAAATCAGGCCTCAGTTTGATTTCCCCTAAATTTATTAGAAAACAATTCCTATTAACTTTCTTTATTAAAATTGCAACATTCAAACCGAGGTTACCACTACCAAATAATATCTTATTGAGAGTTAGAGTTTGATAAATGAAACTCCCAATTTCTTATGAGTTTATTTATTGTTTTCTTATATTAAATCTCTTTTTTTGTCCTATGAAAAGATCGAACAAACTTTTTAAAGATAATCAATCAAAATTAATCACTGTACTATAGTCATAGAATTTCATAAGATTTTATACCATGATATAATAAAGAAATCCGTCAACTTAAAATCGGTTTTGGATGTAACTAAGAATGTCAACCTTCATTCTCTGATAAATCCAATATTAAACTTGTTTCATATTTAGATAGTTAAGGTTATGATTAAGTGTTTAAGTAAAATAATTCAGATTAATTTTTTATTATAAATATAATAATTATTAGTCTTAATGAATAGTAAGATAGTCCAATAACATTTCTATAAATAGAGAAGTACTTCCAGAAATACTATAGAAATAAGATTATTTATTCTTTTATCCCTCAACTGATATAAATATTAAATTAATTGTTGGAATTTTTTTATAAGTATCTCCTAATCGGACTTGAAGACTAAAAACAAAAAAATAATTTATCAACCAAGAAAAATTTAAACACGTGAAGTTGGTCTCACACTAAAAACTTATCAACCTAATATTCATTTCCAAAAAGAATCTAACAACAAAACTTAAGTAAATATTTAAGACAAAAAATATGTACACATGTAAAAAAAACTTTATTACTTACCTTAATTAGAGCACGAGTGTCTTAAGGAGATTGATCATATAAAGTAAAATAATATCCCAGATATAATACATATAATCTTAAAAAGAAATTAATAAAATTTATTATTAAATGATTTTAACGACGAAACTCATGTGTTACGCTCACTAATTTACAACTAAATGAATCAAAGTTTAAAATAAATATAGCGATGTAATTAGGGTGACAATTAGAACATAGAATTTTACACTTTAGTACAAAAGGTGACATTATTTATTTAAAAAGAAAACAACACCATTGTGTGTGGTGAGCATAGTAGAAATTCCCATGTGAAATACAATTCCTGTTATCTGCTTTCTTGAAAACTATAGGGTCCTTTCCTGTCTTCTGCTTACACATACTTGGCTCCTTTCTCCCATTTCCAGATTTAACAAAAGCTTAGAACCTTTGGTCTTCCCCTTGATTAACAAAACTCTTCAAAACCAAAAGAAAAAATACCTCAAATTTTAGCCATAGAAACCCTAAAAAGGGAGTCAAAGCAATGGATTAAAGAGAGAAGTTGACAATGACCCTAATGAGTAGATTCAACCTTGGTGAGTTAGCCCAAATGAGTGGGAAATGATTGTTCTTTTTACTCACAAGGAATGTTTCAATGGAGGGGGAGGAGGGTCTATCATGGCAAAATGTACCAACCCACCACATGATTATGCCTTTGGCCATGTTCTTTAGAAAAAAAATGACAATTATAAAGCTTCCAAAATTGTTGACAATTCACACCCTGTGCCACCAGCTTGTTCCCCTTATTGTATCCATTTCTCACCCATTCACTGCATTTTACCCATCAACTTCTTCCCTACAAACAACAAATCTTGTACGAAATTCACATATATGTCGGTCACCATATGTCATAATATGCCCAGTCTCATCCCATAAAATGTACAACCCATTCATTATATACTATTTTTTTACAATAAATATATATATATATATATATATATATATATATATATTATAATATTTCTCAAGTAGATAAGATTATTGAACTTGTGTCTAATTTTTATGATATTTTAATATTTATGATTGTTGTTGTTTCTGCATAAACATAGTGGTAGATTTACAAATAATTAAGTTTTATGGGAGCAATTTGGAGCATTATAATGATTTTGCCTAGACATAACCATCTAGGTTATAGAATTTATTGTGCATGTGTTTTATGTTCTCGCTGATATCTTAATAATGAAAATTCATGTTTTCTAAAAAGATGGGATAAGATTATTATAAATGATCAAATCTGTCTTTAAACATTTAATATACTGTATATTTAGAACTTAGTTCTGAAACTATTAATTAATTGGGTTAACTAGTACGATAATTTTCTTCATAAAACCTATAAATAAAAAAATTATAAAAAGGTTGATTTTTTATTTTATTCTCTGAAAATGATTATTTAAACTTGACCTTGACGATTTTATATAGTGTGTATATAATGTGAATATTAACTTTATCAATCAAGCAATGCTTCTAACGGAATAGTATTCTTTCTAACATAAGATATTTAGGCATCTCATGTAGAACACGAATTTATTGGTGAACTAAATATGTGGCTTGAGTTTGATCACCAAGGAAAGAATCTTCCAATGTTGATCCCCAGAATATAACAGTCTAGAAACTAGAAAGAAAGAACCCACTAAAATTATAATCGTCTTTAATTCCATTGGTTCCATAGCACATATTCCATAAAAAATAAAAATAAAATATGGTGCATGTCAATTATAAAATTTGGAAAATAAATTATTCACATCCGAATAACCACTTGAAAATCGATTTTTTAAGGGTAAAATAATCATAAAAAAAAGTTAGTAATGGTAAAAAAAGGTAAAATAAGGAATGTTGTTATATAAATTTATTTAATGTCAAAATATGATTGGTGAGAATTTTTTTTCTAGGTTTGAACTCATGTGAACCAACCAATGAAGTGTTAGAGATAGAATATATTCTCAACATAGAGAGGTGGCACTCTTTAAAGCTTTGGATACTAAACACGTTACCCCAACTTTTCTACCTTTTCCATTAGTAGTGGTTACAAGAGATTGGCACCCGTATTAAATCTTTGATACCACCCCCATAAAGTAAGACTCTGTTATTGTCTTTTTTCTTACTTTTCTCAAACCCCACCTACGCACACTCTATTACAAAATTGTCAATAGTTCTAGATTGAGAAAGTGACTAGATATTCTTGTATACTTTTCAATGCCAAGTGAAAACAAAAAAAAAAAAAAATGAAAATGACTCATTTGACCAAATTTTGGGTGTGATATTATCGCCCATCGTAACATTACAATAGTACATAAATAATTTTAATCTTTAAATGTAGTTTGATTTTATTTTTATTTTTTGTTAGAGAGGCCAATTTCTATCCATTTCAATACTTCAAAAAGATTATTCTTTAACTTTATTAAGAATACCTAAGTTAAAAAAGTGTAGAAAGTATTTTAAAGGAAAATATTTACTCTAGTCTTCTTAAAATATGGATAAGATCGTGTGTGTCTTTTTATATATAAGGGGCACTAAATTAGTAATTATGTGTGTGAACTTATTGAGTAGATTATAATTTCAAAGTGGAATTAGTTAGAACTTAGTGTATTAAAAAATATCCGTAACAAGACAAAATTTTAATGATTGAATCATAATTAATTACATTTTCTTCCTTCTCAAAGACAAGGTGGTCCACATTATATTTATTTGATGACATAATTACATTCATTATGAGCACTACTCTTTTATAATGTATTTTTTTACGATCAAAAAACTTTAGTGCTGTAAAATTGTATTTTTTTTTTATTTCTTCAATGTAACTCCTGCACGCATTCTTTTTATTTTTTTTTCTCTTTTTTACTTTTTTTTAATTTTCACTTTTGAGTTTTTGTCTCTAGTTGAGAAATCAAAAATTATTTCTATCCGATCATATTTCCAAATATTTGTATTTTAGTGGCATTTATGGAGAAAAATATCATCTTAATTTGGTTAAGCTCATATTGAATTTTGATGATGTTTTTATATCTTATTCTAGATTTTAAGTAGTTCTCTTACTTAAGTTAAAACTTTCTTTGGAATAAGAAATTACATGTAAGGGAAATTATTTATGTTTTTTTTATAGAACTGTATGATAAAGGATCCAGATGTGAAAGTAATGTAGTCACAATATTTTGAATTTTATATAGGATTATATGTTATAGAGCATGTTTTTAATGCTTGAGTTGGAGATGAGATTTGTATAATTTAATTAAATGGAATTTGTTCTATGTTCACATTTCTATGTTAGATTACTACATTTGAGAGTTATATTGGTTAAACTGATTTTGAACAAAATTTTGAAAATAGATTTGTGCTACTATATGAGGTTGATTTTCTGATATTTTTACTCAAGAGAACCAATTCTCGCTCAAGTGAAAATAGTCTCGCAACTCAACCTTACTTTTAGCCATGTTTTCATTCAAACGAAGAAATTTTTGCTTAAGTGAAAATAATACTGAAAAAACCCTCTCTACTAGATTGTCACTCAAGCTAAAGTATTTTTGCTTAAGTTAAAAAAATAATTTAAAAATAAAATATTCTTTCTTTCTTTCTTTTCTTCTTGTCTATATAATGGATTGGATTATATATGAATGTTTGTTTTAAATGTGAAATGAATATTAAGTTGTATATTAAATTATTTTTTTGTTTTTGTTTAAATAAGTTATATTGTATGACAATGCTTAATGAGATTGATGGAATTTGTAAGAATTTGTGATTACATATATGGGGTGATATATGAACTATTGTTTACTTTGTGTATTAAGCATTGACGCCTATGTTGTAACAAAGATCCTCTTACTTTATTGATGATCTAAGTCACATATACTAACATGTCATGTGGTGAGAAGTTGAGGCGATTATTCTTGCACATAGTAATCATATGTAAATGACTTGGGTTATAATGAACTTAACATGATCCATTCTCTTAGGTTCTCGTGTAGATCTAATTCTTGTATATTGATTAATTATTCATTTCTTGTAAGATATACTTGATACGAGTCTTTTAAAAGACATCAATTAATATTATGCTTGTTGAATATCTTTGATGTACAAATTCATATATGGCTTATATTATTGTTGTACATTGGTATTCAAAGGAGATTGAATGGTTGTCATATGTTAATCAAAATGTCTCTTTTATTAAAAAGATTATGTTGAAAATTTATTTCAATAAGTTACTCTTAGGTCTTGTTTGTTCAGGAGCAATATTTGAAAAAGAATATATATATATATATATATATATATATATATTTACCCTCTTTTTGTAAATAATTGTATTTATACATATATGTTGTGTATATTTATGTTTATATGTTTGAATTACTACAAGCTTCATCCAGACCTTCTAATGGGTTTATAATATAGTAGGTAGTTAATTTTTAGGGTGTTATATTCAAACTATAGACGTCTAACCAAGTAAGTCATACTAGACGATTTAGTACGAGTAGATCATCCATCAATTTTGATGATAGAAAAATACTTTAAGTATATTATTTGTTTGAATGAGATTAAATTATATGAACATTCTAACATATGTTTTGTGATAACTAAAGGACACATTAGATCATACAGGGAGTATAACAATAAACAACCTAATAGACTTTATGTTTATGAGTACTCAATTTGAAATTAAAATAATTTATAACAATGAAATGATTTTTTTTAGATAAATAAGTTTGAATTTTTTTTCAAATTCTATATTATTCATGTTTGAAAAACGTTTTAAGACCAATGGTCATATAATCAACTTCTTAAGGAAACAAATAAATCTAAGTTTTACAAATAATGGTGATATATACATATCTTATTCAAATTGTTTCTATAAATAGAACAAAGGGAGAAGCGCTTTGAAGATTCATACCAAAACTTTCCTTATCAAATGTTTAAGCCAATAAAGATAAACATTCTTATTGAAGATCAACAAAGATCAAGTTTTAGCTAATTTAAAAGTTTCAATGGTCATCTTATAAACCTTTGTAAAGAGTTCAAGTTAAGAACATGTATTCAATATTCACTTCTTTCTACTATACAGTGAGCTTATAGTATTCTTTGTGGGTAAGTGATGTAAAACAAGTTTAGTCCGAGTTCAAGAGGAGGGTGAATTGAACTTTCAAAAACTAAAGATGAAGAGTGTTAAAGATTGAATGAAAGTTCTTTATTAAAACTACTGAAAAATGATATTAAAAATTTCACAGCAAAAGATCAATAAATTCTAGGTTAGAATCAATCAATTGAAATATCTAACATTACTGAAAACAACAATAAGTAGTTTACTGGAATCACAAAAGCAATATACTGAACACAGTAAACACAATTAAACAGTAAAAACAATTGTTTGAAACCAGAAAGTTAACCAAATCAATCAAGAAAAAGTTTCAAATACAAAGGCGAAAACAATTTGCTGAATAGAAATGTGATTCAGAATAAACCTGAAACAATCGGATAAACAGTATCAAATTGAAGGTAACTTACACAGCAAGACACTTCAGTTAAAAACACAGAACAGGAAACAAAAATTGTTTCAAGACAACTTGTTTCCAAAAATTTTAACCAGTTAAACAGTGATAATGGAAAACAATAAGCACTTCAATACTATAAAAAACAGATTCAGTCGATTTACCAAGATTAATAACAGTTCAAAATTACACAAAATAGCACCAGTACACCGTACAATCATTTAAGCGCGATGAACAATTAACTAAGTGAATAACAACAAATATGATCAAACGTTCAAGAATAAAGAAAGAAAGATCAAGAACACAAAGATTTATACTGGTTCACCCTTCCTCAAGGGCTATGTTCAGTCCTTTGCCAACTAGCAAAGAGTTCCACTAATCAAGATCACCAAGATCAGTTTACACAATACAAAACACTTGCAACCCGCAAGCAACCACTGCTCTCAGCAACAAACAACCTACTGTATCTCACAATAACTATTCAAACAATGCAGATCCCACTGCACAGAACCAGTTACAACTTACAAACCACTATGTAATTTGTAACCACAACTCTCAATACAAAAATGATCAAGAATATTACAAATACAATTATTGTTCTACTCAACAGATTACCAAATGAATTAATAACTGAGTAGAAACACTTAGCCCTAGTGTAAAACCATTATTGTGCAAAAGCTCACTCAAAATAAGACTCCAAGATTAATGTTCTTGAGGTTGTTCTTGATGAAAATCCAATGTCGAATGTTCTCAATGTGAAAAACACATTTTTCTCTCTTAGCAAAAACACAATAGTTCGCTGAGAATTCCTTAGTATGTCTTTGAAAACACGTGCTTGTCCTTTATATAGACAAACTATTTTAATTCTGTTAAAAACTCAATCGATTGTATTAGTCGTTTAATCGATTGATTTTTCTGTGACTTAGAAAATTCAACAATTTGAATTCTGAAAAAAATTTACTGAAATATTCTTTAGACTTGGATTTTCAAAACTGTAAAACTTTATTTTAAAACCTCTTAGAAATTTGTTAAGCCAAATTAACTTTGGAGCTTACTTTGAGTGATCTCTCATGTAAATCATGGTTTTGTACCAAAACCACACTCTCACACACACCCAACCTAAGTCCTAGACCAAAAATCCATCAAGCAATTCACGTTATAAGCTTTGATCCATGTAGACCCCATCATATTGTTGACTTCATCAAATCACTTAGACAACCTTGGTGCTAACAAGTGATACCCTTTATAATCCTTCACAATGTGAAGTATGCCTAATGAGCTTGAATTGTGTTATCTTTGATAGTATTCTTTTTTTTAGAGAGTTTTTAATCTTAGATAGAGATTAAGAAGTTATAACTAGGATTGGTTTGTGTATTCGCGAGAACTAAGAGTGATTTATGCACTTATTTTTAATTAGGAGTAGTTTATTACTCAATTACAATCAATTGATTATTAGTGAAACATATTAAACATTTTTTTATCTTTTTATTTTAAATGTCTTTTTTTTCTTCAAAAGTGGCTTGTCAATCCAAGTAAATTATTTTAATTTTTTTCTCGTTTTCTTTTCTAAAATTACAACTATATCTTATAATCAATTCACTAATTTATTGCTAATAATTTGTTTTAAAATTATAATTTAGTTGAATACTTATAATTAACTTTTAATATATTACATTTTATGCTAATTATATTTTAATTCATCAAGTTTTATCCAGTAATAATATTGTTTAATATATTATAAGTAGTGTTTTTGTCACTAAATATAAATATTGTATTTTCGTTCTTACAAAATTTTATAATCATATCATTTGAAAAAGATAATAATAAAATTTATAATAATAATATTTTATTTTATATACACATTTCATGTTTATTTTTTTCCTTAATTATAATTTAATTAGCCTTAAAATTATTGTTAGTACTCTCACAAGACTAAGGATTTGATGAAGCCATGCAAGACATGTCCAACAAGGCAAAGCAAGCAAGCAATTGGATGTGATTTAGGTCTTGGTTTGGTGTGAGTGGGCTTAGGCTTGATTGGCAAAGAACCTATGGATAGTCAAGGAGAAATCCAACAGCACAAAGCTCTAAAAGTGTTTGAAATGTTAAACTAAAGAGTTAGCTGAGTTTTCGATTAAACTGGTTTTTAAAATACTGCACTGGACTCAAATAAAGCAATTTTCATTTTCATGAAATCGAGTTATTCGATGTCGGGCCAAACTGAATTAACGATTTTTTGAAAAATTGAAGTTCTTGAGAAAAATCAATTGAGGCTTTTTGTTGAAGAGTAACGTTTGACCCATTCTGTGCTATTGGAATTCTTTAACACTGTGCAAAGGCCTCTTCTGAACGCCAATCAGGGAGTTGTTCTTTACCATTCTTGATCCCTTTCTGTATCAAGATTTGTGTAAATTGATTGCAAATCTGTGAAACTGTTGAAACTGTGTATTGTTGTAGGCTATAGGTTTTAGCCTGTGTGTGATTGCTGATTTGAGTGGGGACTACGGGGAGTAGGTGCTCAATTTAGTAGGTGTTTGATTCTTACGGGGAGTAAGAATTGTGTAATTGTTTATGTGTAAACAATTGATTAAAGTTAGTGAAAATTTTCTTTGCTTGAGGGGCAAAGGAGTCTGGACGTAGCCCTTGAGGAAGGGTGAACTAGTATAATTGATTATGTTCTGCTGTTCTTGACCCTTCTCTTTCAATTCTTTATTGTTCTTGCATTGCACATTGAATTTAATTGAAATATTGAATTAATTTCTGGTAATCTTGATAAAACTGGTTTAAGTTCTCTGCTGGATATTGATTTGTGCATTGTTACCTGAATTTTGTGTTGGTACTGATAAATCTGTTGTAGTTGCCAAAGAAATCTTGCTTAACTGATTGTTTTTTTTTTCTAACTTTGTATTACATATAAGATTATTGATCTGTGAGTTTACAAAGAATTGAATCTTTGGCTGAATTGTTGTTATACTGCAGAATTTGTATTCTTGTTCTATGTTCCTGGTATAACTGAATAATTGAATCTGCATTCTGAATAATTCTCAAATCTATATTAATTGCTGGTGTTAGGAAACTTTATCAGATTTGTTACTATTGGCTGAAATCAATGTAGAGTTGTGTTAAGAGTTTCAAATTTGTATTCTGTAATTTTGTTCCTCTTTTCTCTCATTCAAATTTGGAATTTTGTGTGATTCAGTTCTGAGTGTAATATTGTTATTGAAACTGTGTGAACTTGATCTGCTTAAACTGTTGTTGTGAATCTGGTGTGTGATTGTGAATCTGTTGTGTGTGTTGTTTGAAAATCTCTATCTTCCTGTAAAACAAATTGGTTCATTCGTGGTTTGAATCAATTTATTTCTTTACTGCACCTCATATCTTTAACACCAAAATTCATTAAAGTTTTTCAAATTGTGAAAACTATTTTCAAAGGTCTAAATTGGGAAAAAATCTTTCAAAGTTCAATTCAC
>Ga0099825_1005289_pt1 | contig 16593 bp, 6 predicted proteins | sample SiratroredBW_FD_76838 | JGI IMG/M metagenome (GOLD analysis project Ga0099825, IMG submission 76838) | Root nodule microbial communities of legume samples collected from California, USA - Siratro red BW | ecosystem: Host-associated > Plants > Roots > Nodule | place: USA: California | collected...
AATAAAAAAAAAAAAAAAAAAAAAAAAAAAAAAAAAAAATAAAAAAAAAAAAAAAAAAAAAAAAAAAAAAAAAAATATATATATATATATATATATATATATATATATATATATCATAATAAAAATACACTAAATATCATTTTTCGATTGGATTTAAAATTTTATTTTAAATTTAATTTAAAATCTAATAATATAAATGATATCATTTTATTCTAATTGGTTATTAAATTTAATTATTATTTTTATTTTGTAATTATTTAATAACCAAAAACTTAATTTAATAATTATGTTAATCATAATTAATAACTATTTTATTTTATAACTAAAAATTAATCTTATATATATATATAATAAAATTTTGAAAAACTTATACTACAGAAGATAGACCCAGATTTCTAACCTCTTTCCTTATTATATCCCATCTTTGATTAGCTAATAATGAGAAGTCTGAGCTGTTTTATCACTTCTAAAAATAATAAATTAATTTTTAAACGTACACTAAAATACAATGATTGCTTTAAAAATAATTATACGTTAGTTTTTAATGTATTAAGTGATTTTAAGAATACTCATCTAACTGATGTACTGTATCAATGAATTTTCTTTTCTCAACGAGACGTTTCTATTTTTCAATCATTAGTTATCAACCTTTTATTATTTTAAAAATTACGTGCATTAATTAGCTTATTTAATTTAATGTATATTTATCAAGGTAAATTTTTACCTTAATTTGTTTTTTACAATATAAAATTATTAAAAGAATAAAACAAATCTAAATATAAAGAATGGGTATGAACTTTTAAAAAAACAAAACATATATATATATATATATATATATATATATATATATCATAATGGAAATACAGTAAATGTCATTTTCCGATTGGATTTAAATTTTTATTTTGAAAATGTATAATATAATTTGTAAAATATAAATTCTAAATGCAAAACTCCAAATTTAGTTAGATAATGATATTATATACGTTACTGAAGTTTTGTGGGCTTTAAAAAAAGTACATGATGAGATGGCCCTTTTTTTTTACATAGAAAGGGGGTTGGGATGCGAGTTTACGCGTAGAAGCAGAATGACGCGGCTTGACCGTCAACCGTTTCGTTTCAACACTCTCCTCTCCTCCCGTTACATGCCCAACCACCACATGCACCCTCTTACACCCATTTCCGTTTTTCCGTTACCATTCTAATCGGGTCTTTCTGATCAATGCATGCAAGAAACTAAAATATTTAATATGCTTCATTAATTACTTTATTTTTTCAATAAAAAGAGTAAATTAGATGTTTAAACTATTTAATATCTGACGGTTTAATTTATGTAATTTCATTAATGAATTAGACAGTGAAGAGAGAGAATTATTAGAAGTAGTAGTATGAAAAAAAAATCATTAATGAAAGAATTAAAAAAAAGGAAAGGATTGATTAAAAACATTATTAATTATTTATAGATGAATTTAAATAAAGGTTAATTATTGTAGTAGTAGAAGTGATAAAGTAGTGAAGAAGGGCGTTATGGAGTGGAGTGAAGTGAAGTAAACCATGGTTGGGTTAAAGTGAGCATAAGCTTAGCTCACAGTGTTGTACGGACAAGGTGACGCGTGTAATCTCGTCCCCCGAACAACGCGCTTTCCCTCTCTCCATTTCTCCAAAATACCCTCCACCGCCCTATTTATCCATTCCCTTTCCTTCCTCCATTTCACTTCCTCCTTCTCTTCACTCACTCCTTCTTCTTCCTCTGCAAGCCAAAACCAAACCAAACATAACCACTCTTCCCTTTTTACCCTTTCCACCCTTTTCATGGCATCATCTGAGAACGTCGCAAGCATTGAGCCTTGGACGATGCTTCGTCCACCCGTCTCTGATTCCTGGCTAGCCGAGTTCTTCACCCGCGACACCGATTCCATCACCAGGGCTCTTCAGAAGTCTCTCTCCGCCGCCGCCGTCTTTCCCGAAGACAACGACTTTACTCAGTTCACCGCCAATCCCGACACCGCCGCCGCTGCCGCCACTCCCACCGTCTCCAGCCTCTCCGGCTCAGACCACGACTCCGCTCCCCGACGCAGAGGGCCGCAGCCCACCGGAAAGATCTCCAAGCGGAAGTCGCGCGCCTCCAAGCGCTCCCAGACCACCTTCATCACGGCCGACCCGGCCAACTTCCGCCAGATGGTGCAGCAGGTCACCGGCGTCAGATTCGGCGCGGCCGCACCGGTTGCGCCCGCGGTTCTGAAGCCCGAGCCGCAGCGTCCGGCGGGGAACATCGCGAGGTTTTCCGGTGGCGCAGGGTGTCTGCCGACGCTGGACACTTCGGCCTTCCTGCTTGACCATAATCAGCAGATGGTGGGTCCCACCTCGGTAGGATCCGGGCCTGCCACCGGGCTTTCTGGGCCCGGCCCACTCCCTTATGCCCCGGCGCTGGCAGGCTTAGATTCTCACGCTGCCTCCTTCGCTTCAGCGGGCTTAGATTTTGACACCTTATCCTCCTTTCCCACTCTCGAGTCGTGGAAAGTCATGTGAGCAAGAGAAAATCAGATTCTCTTAAGCATTTTCACTTTTCCCCCTTTTGCCCCTCTGGCGGGCTAATCAATCGGGCTGGGTAGCTAGCTAGCTAGGATGATGATGATGATCTTATGTAAATTTGGGAAGGGAATGAACTGATATCAGGATATGCATGTAGTATTTTTTTTTCTCTCTCTCTCTGTAATTTGTCACATAGTTCCTTTATTATTACTATTATTATGGGGTGTAATGGAGATATGGTAGCCATATTTAGTTTAATTAACCTAATCAATGAAATTCCAAGTTTATTTATGAACAATGTGGTGGCCTTGGACCACATTATGTTATTGTTATACATAGATTTTGGTTTGATTTGTCCTCGGAAACCACCATAACTAATGTCGGAAATTACTTGATGTTTATTATTTGGAAAAAGAGAGTTGAATGATGAAAGAATTTAGATAGATAGGTATGATAGGAGACAGCATGGAGGGGCATGTACAGCGTGTCAACCTTGTTATGCTGCTTGTCTAAGTATTTAGTGGTTTGGTCTAAGAACTCTGACTTGGTATTGGAAGGTTTTGGTGTGTTTATTTGTTTTGGGTGTTTGGGTTTGGCTGAATTTGGATGGTGAAGTAACTCTTGCAATGAGGGTTTTCATGTGCATTCAAGAGTACGTGACTGGGTGGTCCAGGTTAAAAAGCACAGAGCGCGCTTTTGTGGTTTGATTTTAGATAATTATACGCATATCTTTCACTTTCGTTGAAAGATAGCCCAGCCACTGTGGGGGCAAGATTCGTTTCTGTTCATTTTGGGTGTTTATTTTCATTTGCATTTTTGACACTATGTCCGTTTCTGCTTAATCATTTCCGTAGCTTTCATATCACCGAATCCTTTAGTCAAAATCAATTTAAAAAACCAAAGTTATTTCTCCACCAAGATCTGCACTATAAACAAAAATTACATCTATGTTGCCACTGTGATTGTTTATGATTAGGTGCCAAATTTTGAATCACTAAAGTTATCCATTTCTTTCTGTACTTTGACTGTTTCCTCTCTCATTTTTTTGCAAGAAATTGAAAAGAAGAAACTGAGCAACTTGGGCATCAAGTTACCTTATCTTAATCTAGCAGAGTCACGATAAGTGTTGCTAACATGAAGTTGTGGACTTACTGTACGGTGTTTGACTAGTCGGATTTGTTTAGGCTAACATACCCATGTGACCATGTGATCACTTCATTAGTTCATTAACACTTAGGCTTATTATTCGGTTCTAAAACATTTATGTGGTAACGTGTTCATATTTAATCATATTCCGCATAGAAATCTAGAACTAGAACGACCAAGTCCGAGAATACAAGGGGTGCTTTTTATTTAATTTATTTGACACTTATAAAAATAATAATAATGTAATGGACTAGTTGGTGTTAAGTAATAGAAAGCATTTTGGGTTTACTCGAGTCAAGGGGATTAATATAAGATTCAAACATCTGTTTGGTAAGAGAATAGTCTGACTTGGGGTCTTGAGGTGTCTCTAAAACTATTTTCTATCACACATTGCACAGAACTTGGATCGTTTCTTATCTCAAGAATGTCAAGCGTCTCAATCCACTAAGGATATAAAAATGCAAAAAATATATGTTTGACTCTCATGGGTATATGTATATATGTTTATCTATGTATGTATGTGTGAGAAACATGAAAGTGATTAGGTTTTTGGCAGGTAAAAGAAAGTAGGCCAGGGTTTTCTTTTACAAAACATATTCTAAAATTAGATACTTAAATTATTGAATCAATTCTAAATCCTAAACCAATAATTAAATGACATCCTATCCTAAATCCAAAATCAAATGACATCTTTTGGATGTTTAAGTATCTAGGATTTTAACATGTTAACAAAAGTAATTAAAATGTATTAAATGTATTTGATCGAGAGTTACTAACACATATCATGTTATATAACTTTTCTTATCCACAAAAAAAAATACTTCAATCCTTATACAGCTACTACTAACTACAGATATTTCAGTATATTTTGACACAAAAATGTTCTTAAAGACCTTCTCATATTCCTGTATTTCAATTCTTAAGTATTATCATTCTTGGGCATATGGACAGTTTAGAAAACAATTCAAAAACTAGTGACTGGTTTCAAAGATGGTTCGATCATACAAGCAACAAGCAAGTGTATCTTCTCATTAGATTAAACATCTAGGGTTTCACTTTTGAATGTTGCTATATAGGATGAATAATCATGTAGATCTTGAATTACGTTTTATTAAGTGTTACATAAAACTTGGCAATCTATAATTTGATTGATCTGAAAGATGATTCAACTGCCCTTGCAATGGGTAAGTATATTTTTATATGACCATAGATTTTTATTTGCGTGTATAACAACATGCAATAATTATTTGAATTTTAAAATGATTATTTAGTTTTTAAATATACTATTATTTTAATATTACATTTGTACACTATTTTTTTTTTTTTTTTATCAAATATTTAATTTTTAACCAAAAAATATAATCAAAATAAATATATTTTATACAAAATAAAAATAATATTAATAAGCATACAATATATGAATTACCAATTTAATATTTATTAAATAATTTAATGAATAGTTTTACCAAAAGTTTAACTTAATATGTTTAAAAATTTTAACTAAAATAAATTTTCATCTTTCAAAAGTACTTTTGCTTAAAATACCTTCTATTAAAGATTATCTCTAGCAATCTTGTCCTGTTTAAAAAGTCTTTTCATTTATTATGTTAATAATTACTCTCTCGATCCCAAATATAAGACATAATGTACAAGGCATTGATAATTTTTTTAATAGGCTATATAAAACATAGATATAATTAATCATTTGTTCATGTTATATATTAAGAATATGAGGGATTATCATTCTTTTTCTGTAGTCCACTATTTTTTTACGTGTATAATTGTGAGACTGTTATCCGTGAATCAAAGGCATTGACTTGGTAAGTTCCTCTCCAAAATGAAAACTCGTAAAACAACACAAAAAAGTTTATTTACAGTTCAGATTCACCCCCACGGGATCTTGTTACTACTCGTTAAGAAAAACCATTCCGATAATGACTCTATTATTAATGGTAAGAAAAGTATTTGAACTTAAAGTCCCATCATTAAAATTCCAAGTAAGCAAGTAACTTTGATTAGTTAGAGTCAGAAAATGATGCCTCCACATAAATAGATAACATTTTGGGCAAGGGATATTACTATATGCAAAAATTTATTGAAACCCTTCAAAGACGCATAATAATTGCGAAGAGTGAGGAAAGAAGGACCAATGAAAGAAAAAAGAGATGACGAATGCAATAACGCAAGAGTTTGAAAGGTATGTTGGGATGAAAGGGAGATGAAGATGCCATTGTGCCCCACAGCTAGCCAACTTTATCACAAAAAAATGTTTTTCGTCCAATGCGAGAGAAGAGAAGATTGGAAAAGGAAAGAAGTAAGTTGTGTATAGGTAGGATACACCCACTCATACGCCATTCCTTTCTTTTCGATCATCTCCCAAATTCTTTGCACTAATCATGCAAATTTTTTGAGTTCAAGATCAATTCAAGATTAAAAGCTCTTGAGCATGGGGTTGGGGTAGATGGTAAGATAAGGCAAAATTCTACTCAGGGGTTACATCACAATGATTTGGCCTAAGCTATACTTTGGAGTTATGTGGCATGACAACTCAGTCCTATTTCAATATTAGTTATTTTATGTTCTGTGATTCATAGCATAACATCATGGAACTTTACCATCAACACAATAATGACGACACCAAGTTATAAAGGACACCAAGTTTGAGTAATGGAGCCTTTTTGTTATTGGTAAAAAAAAAAATAGAATGAATAATAAACATAAAAAAAGTACAAGTACTACAAAACTAAGATTTTAGGATGTTTTGACACAAAAGTATTCCTAAAAATATTCCTACAAATCTTGCAACAGTATATATGTGTTTTAATTCCTTAAATTACATGACCTATCAAACATACCCAAAACATAATTTGATATATAAAGAATGGTATTAGAAAAGAATATTATTAGTCCTAGTCATGTATGTAACTAATTAAAATTTTTATTACACATTAGATTATTTTTTTTAATTTATACAATTAACATCAATACACTTTCCTCGCATATTACTCTAATTTCCTTTATTATATAAGTTCTCTACTTTTTTGCAAAAACATAATCATTGTTCCTGATTTATCCTCAATAAAAGAACTTAATAGAACTTAATTTTTTTAAGCCTTTTATAAAGCAGATATGATCTATTGAACAATGTTTACTTGTTTAAAAAAGGTTTCACATAGATTTCACAAAGTTTGTGTAAAGATAAACAAAGATAGTATTATAAACATGTACTAGACAACGTAATAAAATATTTATATTGGTTCACTCAATATAAATTATGTCTAGTTTTTTTTCGAGAATTTCTAAAAAATTTTACTATAATATGTAGATTATACAAGTATTTTTATTGTCATTTCTAATTTATATGAAAAAAAAAACCTTTTATTTTTCATGAAATAAAGAATACAAGTAATCTTTAACAATAAGTTACTTTTGACTTTCTTGAATATAGATCAATTAATACTCCTGATTATACAAACAAGTAATTAAGTTGTTTGAAATATAAGGAATAACTCTTTATGAGAGAATATGTAAATTAACCTTTCTTTATGGAGATAACTTCACAAAGATGAAGAATTTATAAATATAATTCTTTTAGCTAACATATAATAACATGATCTAACACTTTTTATCCATATTTACGCTTAAGATGATCTAGTGATTTTTCATATAAGAATATAGATCGTTTGTTAGTTTATTCTGCATGAATTGATTCATCTATTTGTATGCCGTGAAAAATGATCATTATTAGATAACATGTTAACATTCTACTAGTTGTGTCAAAATTTTCTAAAATGTCATTAACCTTTTTTATTAAGACTCAGACTATTATATCTTAATCAACGTTGCTTCTAAAATCTTTGTGATGTAATAACATTTTCAAATTTAACTTATAAATGCAAAGTTATTTGATCTTTAGTGTGTAACGATTTCAAATAAAATCGTGTCTTGTTTTATAACATGTCTTATTATAAGATATGTTATAATAAATTGTTTTATGTCTATCTTAATATGTGCTTAAAATTGATTGAAGTATCTCTTTGTATATAACTAATAGATTGGTAGATCATGTCTTATCTACACTTAGATATCTTAATCACAGAGATAGGCGAAAAAAATTTTACATAAATTAAAATTTTAAACAGATATTATTACTTCTTTACAAAAAACAATAAATGATTAGAAATTATATGCCAAATTCAAATATGTGATAACATTCGTGGGTGAAATGTTGTTTTTTGTTACCTTCGTTTTGTTACCTATTAATATAATTGATGGGTAATAAAAAGTTATCTATTCGTGGATAAACAATCCTAGATAATTATCAAACTTCTTGTAGTTTTTCATGTTGCTTTTTAATTCCTTCTAATGTATTTTAATGTATCATATAGATATATGTATTTTAATGTATCATAGTTAAAAGTAATGCTTAAATTATTTTAAATTTAAATTTTATTTCCTTATATATATATTTAATCTTTTTCATGAATTTAATTAACTAATTTATCAATTGTGGTTGGTTAAGTTTAATTAACTTTTTTTACTCATTAAAAAGTGAGTTGGATCATTTGGATTCATTTTTAAATGAGTCTTGTGATAAGTTGACTTGAATGTTTCTAATTTTATGCCTCAAATAATAAATTATTGAAAACTTGATAATTAAGATTACAATTTTTACCCTTTGTTGCATGTATTCACTTTATGAATACATATATTTGTATTTAGCTGTTTGACATGGTATAAATAATTTCTTTTATCAATAATAAGTTGATTACCAATATAAAAAATAGTGTTTGAAAATTTGGTTACTTTTTTATATCTTTAATATAATATCAATTATATCAAATACATAATTTATATAATTAATCTTAAAAGACTATATAATCACATTTTTATTATGGAGAGTCTGATTTGAAATTATATATATTTTACACTATATTTTTTCTTATTAACTTGAGTGTTATCTGGAAAAAGGTTTTTATTTGGTTCTTATTTATATCTCATCACATCACATCATATTGAGCTTTGCCTTCATTATAATTCATAGGCTTGGTTTTAATACACTTAAAAGTCCTAAGTCCTATTTCGTTTAAGAGTCAAGATTAAAGATAGTTTATGTTTCGGTATACCCAATATTATCTCACACCATTAGGAATCGAGATCATACACCTTCCTTTCTTAACTCTCCGAGACGCTTTTTAAGGACAAAATCGTGATGGAACTCCGAACTCCAGAACAAACAATACAACAGATGTGGTGATTGACCATAGCGATGTTATCTCAATAGACTTGAGATTGAAACATTGACGCAGTCTGTGGGAACCTTGTTCATTTAGCCTCCAACTGGAGGCTTGTTCCGATACACCCAATATAGTCCCACATCGCTTAGAAGTTGATGCCAAATTTTGTTTAAATATATAACTATTATAAAAATATCAAACTTAAAGACAAAAATATTTCAAATAATGTTTAATCATAACAATATTATTTTAACAAACTTAAAATTAAATAATTTACTTCGGTCATATTTCGTTATTTAAATCACAAATTTATTATTTTATAATTTTAATTTACTTTCTCTAACTTTCATCTCTAATTAAGGTTTTTCTTATTGAATATAAAATTTTTTAACACAATTATTACAAGAAAATAGTTACTTAGATACCAATTTTTAGCTACCAAATGAAATGATTTTTTATTGTGACCAAAATAGTCACCAAATTAAATTTTGGTTGTTAAATAACTACAAAATAGAAGTAATAATTGAATTTAGTGACCAATTAAGTTAAGATAATTGGTATCTAACATTAACTACCAAGGTTTTATTAATCTATGCTATTAGATTCTAAATTGGTATCTAATTAAGTTAGAGAATAATTTAGAATCTTATGATATTGGTCACTAAAACCTTGGTAGCTAATAGTAGATACCAATTATCTTGACTTAATTGATCACTAAATTCAATCATTACTTCTATTTTGTAGTTATTTAGCAACCAAAATTTAATTTAGTAACTATTTTGGTTACAATTAGCAACTATTTCATTTGATAGCTAAAAATTAATTTTTAAATAACTTTTTTTTCTATTAATGAATAAAAATAACTTTTATAATCTTTTAGTTTTCATTCAACAAATTTAGTCTTAAATTTCTTATGAAAAAGAAGATTTAAATGTTTTTGTCGAGATTGAAAACTAATTATGTATCAAGTGAATTTATCCGTCGATGTAACATTACATATCATGTTAAAATTATCTTTTGTCAAATTATCACAATATTTAAAAATAACCATCTCAATAACATAGATAAAAAAAATATTATAAATATAAAGTAAAATCTTAACATAAATCAAAACGGTAACAAAGAAAGATGGTCAATATCATAAACCTTTTTTTTTTTTCATAAAGTAACTTCCATTGGAACTTGCAATCAAGAAGAAAAATAAGATACATTGAAAATAGCATCTTAATTACATTAATTCAATTATATCTTAAGTATTCTAAAACAATTTATTCAACCTATGTAAACACTTGTATCAAAACCATTAAACATATATATTACCCAACCAAACACCCAGATTGTTGTTGAAAGGGGGATGAAGTTTTTTCAAACACAAAAACATTGACTATTATGAATCAAAGTAGCATTGGTTGTTGAAAGTAATATAAGGTGTGCTGTACTTGATGGTACAGTGCTCTTGTCTTTTCCGCTTGACTCCCGCAACGGTGACTCACCCTCACGCCGACCATTCACAGCCTGACACGCACACACACCTCCATGCCATGCGTCATCCATCTCACACCGTCCAACTTCACTCTCATCAATCAATGGGGTCAATGGACGGTGCTGCTTCATTCATTAGAAACACTGGCCCACAATGTGACCTTGTTTGTTTTCTCCCCAAATTCGTACACGCCATGGGCCACACCAAACAAAACAGCCCACGGTTTCATCAAACACTGCCTTACGTTTAATCAAACTTTCATTTCTCTTCCAATTTCTCTCATTCATTATCTCTACTTTAATCAAACGTCCCTTTTATGATTTTTTAAAATCAATACATAAATTTAAAATAATCTTTAGTACAAAAAATTAATGGGAGAAAATTGTTTATGTATAAGACAAGACTTAGGAGTAAAGCGAATTTTTCAATGGATTCAACATATTCTCAAATTTTGATACAATATCTCCCACATGACACAGCTTCTGGAAGCTTTTATCTTTTTCTTTTTTTATTACACTTCTAGATTCTTTAAAGTTGAATTTGATAATTCCAAAAGCAAACAAAAAAGTTAAGAGAGGGAGAGAGAGTGAACCTAACTACATGATTAATTTGTATTCATCTCAACATCAATAGCATACTTTAATTAAATGTGTAAAAGCAGGTTAAAAAAATTAAATAAGAAGCCAATTAGATTAAGATAAGAAAAAACTAGCATACTTAATGACAAAATGTGTTTGATAAAGTGGTACTTTAGATTAATCAAGAAGCAATATCTAATGAGAAGCTTGCAAAAGAAGAATGGTTATGTTGAGAGAATAAGGTTGGCATGGATGAAGAGGGGAGAGAAAGAGAAAGAGGAAGAGAGTGTTGCTTGTTGACCAAAGTAGTTGTGGAAATGCAAGGTAGCAATGGTTGATGTGTCTTATGACTTTTAAGGGTCGTTGTCAAACGTATGTGTCTGAGTAAGTTGAACACATCTTTTGCTTTGTCTCTTCATAAATGGTGTGTGACAGGTGTGCCCTCATGTCACCCTCTCAGCCTCTTACCTCCATCACCTCATGCTTCGCTCACCATTGCGTAAGAACACAAATATGAATCATGAATCGACTTTAGGAAACTTCTCGGACTGTGCTCATAAATTTCTCTTTCTTTTCTTTAATGTTTTCAGTGGGAATACTAAAAATATATTCAGTGCCCTTTAGAGATGAAAATATTTAATGATTAAAGATTATAATATTGAATAAAATATACTAATATTTATTTCGAATTATATTCTTATTAAATAATTGCATAATTTAGAGGCATTGAATATGAAACTATTAAATACGGAATAGTCAATGCCATGTTATAGTAGTGTACTGTTATTCCATATTAAATTTTTTATAATTAACGAATATAACATTTTTATTTTATTTTCATTTTCACCAGATAATAAATATACTTGTACCCGCTTTCTTAGTGTTTTAAATATTGTTATACCTAGTACAAATAAGCTCTTGAGTATTTGGTACTATATTTTTCCTTCATCAATCTTTTAATATATTAAACTGATCTCAACAACGTTAGATAATAATAAATTAATTGAGTGCGTGGTTGTTAATGTAATACTAAACACCTAATAACATGAATTAATTATTATTTTTTCTCACATTTGAAGTTTTTTTCGTGATTAAAAGATAATGGAATAGGATATGATTCTTTTCTTTCATTTCATTAATATAATATGTTCATTATTTTGAGAGGAGATCTGAAATAAACATGATATAACATTCTTTCTATTACTTATTCTTACATTACTTTCATTATAATAATAATAATATTATTATTAATACTATTTTTATTTTTATTATTATCATTATTGTTGTTACTTTCTTTTCCTTTTTATTATTGTTATCGATGTATATATCATTTTTATTATTATCTTATGATATAATAACTATTACTCTTAACACAAACAATTACAACCTTATTCTGAAATTAACACTATAACACTATAAATTCATCATTACTATCATAACATAATATTATTTTTCATCAAACATTAAATAAAATTAATATTTATTTATTTTATTATATTTTATTTTTATGTCACATTTTGATTTATCATACTTTGATCATCAAACTAATCATAAAAAAATATAATTAAACTATATTATCATTTATTTTTAATATATATTTTTATGACGAAGACTTATCATGCAACTTTTGAGAAATTTCTTTTTTTTTTCTTTTTTTGTCTTTCATCAATGGAGAATAGTCTGGTTCCAATTGCGACTTTGGTTGACAGCTCAAACAGAGTTTCTCGAAATATGACTTTCTTTTTGAATTGACGAAATCTATAACATTTATAGAAGAGACGGAATTCCACAAAGTTAAACATAGAAGGGACGGAATTCAACAAAGTTAAACATTTAAGAAAGTACAAATCTGCAAAAAAAAACAACACATTTTATCGAGATCAGCCTAAAAGCTGAGGAGTTTTCAGGTCGACAATTTCTTCATAAATTACTTTCAAGTATTATGTGGGCACCTAGATCCTTGATCATCACCATGGATCTTTGCCAAGAGTTGTATTTAATCGAGTTCCTCGTTAGTCAAATAGGAACTTAGGCTTATCCCTATTATAAAAATACTTTGGAGTTTTCCCCTCAACTAAGACTTTGAAAAATGCAATTTTAATTTATACAACAATGTATAAGGAAGACATGACTTTGGTTGTGATAACCAACTGACTTGTTTGACAGGATGAGTACTGTGACTACTTATTTGACAGGATGAGCAATGTAATAATGTAGAAACACTTAAAGGGTGACTCTCACATTCAATGCTAACCATAGAAGCCCAATTGTTAAGGTGAAGTTGCAAAGGAACTACCTTGAGCACACATAACACCTCCATGGTGAATTGTTTAGCAGAAAATGAACATGAACATCAATAAGCAAACACATAAGAAAAAGAAAAAATTCATCTTCAAAATCCACTCGACCACGACATACAAAAACAAATCACCTCATCTTTAATACCCTCATTTAGGATATCCATGCTGATAACAAATACATAAGAATTGATGTCCAATGATATTTTAAAAAATATCCCAAACAATTTAATCAATCTACTCATGACCTGATCTCAGAGAAAGACTTTCTTCAACCTTCTCTACTGCTTCCTCGACTACAATATTAGGAACCTCTTTAGCTACCCCTACAGGTTCAACAATTATTCCCACTACAAGATCTTTGGAAATGGGTGATGTTATCTCAACGAAATTCTTACTGGAACTCAAATCCATGACCTCTTTTGCACTCATATCCACATTTATCATTCGTTGACAACTCTAAAAATTTCTCAAAACTATAACTTAAAACATTAGATGACATAATTACCCCTCAAAAAATCAACTACACTTCTCGATAGAAACCTTAAATCATTACTTTCGATCTTGGACAAAAATGAAAAAGTAAACGGGTTTAACATTATATTGAATCCTTATTTATAGGCCTCAAGCATGAGGTGCTAAAAACCCTCACAAATCCCCAACTATCTGATCACTTTAGATTCACACAACTTGAAAAGACTACCAAACCACGATTTATAAGCTACTGAATCACCTAAAAATACCATAATCCTCATAAATAAAATTATATATATATATATATATATATATATATATATATATATATATTTGTTAGTATTTATCTTTTAGTTGGTAAACACAAAAATTATTAAGAATATAAGTATTCTATCTCAAATTAAGAAAAGGTTTATACTTTTTTTTATCATAGCGAGTAATTTTGTTTTTTTTTTTACATATTATTTTTTCATTATTTTTATTTAGTTCTCTTCAAATACCAGTTCAAGTTAAATTAATTTAATCTTTGAACTTTGAATCTATATATGTACCAAATCGATTTGAAGATATTACTTTTTTAAGTTTAATTAGATTTTAAGATTTTTAAAATTGTAATAAGTCTCAATTTAAATTTTACTATTAATTTTAAAATTTTGACCCATCATAAATAAAAAATGATGAAATCATAATATATAGATAACGTGTCATAATTTATTTCATAATATCTCTAACTTTTGGAAGCATGTATCTTTAACTAATCCCACGTTACAAATAAAATGGTTATCACTAACAACATGGATTTTGGGCTACAAATTCTGAATTTAAAAGTATGCAGTAGAATAAGGAGAATGATTAACATTACGAAAACTTTTCATGAAAAGCCGTTACATATTTACTTAGCAAAGGGTTAGTTTTATGTTGTGTCCCAGGAAATTTTTTTTATGTAACCATCATGATTGATTACTTTTCAATTGATACAAGCTCGTAAGAAATTGGAGTACTGAATAGAAAAACTGTTAAAATAATTGACACGTTTAAATAATATAAAAAATTATACCTACTTGAAGGTACTTTAAAGCAAAAAGCGTTTTACAATATTTAATAATTCTCGTTTACTTATAAAGGTGGATAAACTTTTTTGTCTTTATCTTTCAGTAGTTACTCACATAAGTTGGATTACCTCAATATCTGAAATTTTAATTTCAAGCGACAAAGTAAGTGTCTAACTCCATGAACCCGAGAAACAACTTCCAATTGAGAATAATATAGTTACCATGTTATTTATTGAAATAATTATTAATTTGTAGAAATAACATCGTTAAATTTAGTTATTATATTTAAAATACGATCTACTTTGAAGTTCAAAAATTATATCAGGATTTTATCTTTAAAAAAACTCTATAATATATATATATATATATATATATATATATATATATATATATATAAATTATTCTCAATTTCAATTCTTAAATGATATAGAATAAATTAATTTTAAAATTTAATAACAAACCTTAAGTCAAATAATTAATATCGAAATAAGATCATGAATTCAATGTAGAAAAAATTGTTACTAGATTGTATCAATTATTTCATAATGGAGACATGCTGAAATCATATAGTTTAAACTCTTTAAATATAAATAATTGTGTCATCCATTATTTTAGAAGAATTTATTTTGAGTAGAATTAGGGTTTGTTGGTTCGTAGCATTCTATAGAATATTGTTCAAAGTCTTCCGACATAAGTTGCCTAACTAGTTAACAAATTCAAATTTTGACTAAGTTTTTTTTTTTTTCTCATACATTAATGCTTTTGCAGTGTCCCACGGTTCTGGTGGATAAGTATAGTTTATGTACCAAACACCCAAAAGGAGAAAAGTTTTAAGAATGAAGTTGAATTAGGAGAACTTTCTACGTCATGATTCAATCAGTTTGCTAGTGTTTGAACTGAATAATGCATTTGAAGCAGACATAACAAAATCATGATCTCACTGTTTTAGAACATAGCACACCATTGTTGTTATATCTGCAGTTGAACTAAATTCTTCTTTTTTATTAATTTATTATGTTTAAACCTTTTTAGAAAACTTAATACCAATTTAAATAACATGTCATAGATGATTTTCAATCTAAGGAAATTCATGAAACACGTTTTGAAACTTTCAGAGGACTAAAGTCCACATATTTTCCCTATATGCATATCAAAATGATGGCTGGAAAGAAAATAACATTTTAATTATTATATATTCATATAGTAATCATTGTCTTAAAAGACAATAATTAAAAGAAATCTATGAAATGTAACATTTAATATTGTTAATATTTTTTTAATCAGTGGGAATTACAAACAGCAAAAGGAGAAGATCAACAATTGACAACATATCACTATAACATTTTAAAACTCTCTTATGATATTTTCTTATTTGTTCTGTAATTGATGTTTTATATTTTTAAGGCTAATTCATTTTTTTTTTATTTAAGACTTTTATGCAAAGTGGGAGAAAAAAGTGGAGAAAGATTATATTATTTCAGCACGTACACAAGAGTGTGCAAGAAAGGACGTGTTTGAGGGAAAGTTAAGGAAAGAGTAGGTTAAACTTTAAAAATGGTGGTACTCAGTATCTCTTTTGGGTCTTTTCAAATTGGTGAAATCTGCAAGGAAAACAAATCAACTTTCCAAATGCTACAAGAGGAAATTTGACCCAAATAGCATGGGGTTTTTTTTTTTTTTTTTTTTTAATAAAATATTTTTTTGGTTTGTTTTTTTTTTTTTTTTTTCCCATAATTTTTTTTTTTTTTGTGTTCTTTCTAGTTTGTATCTTTATTTTTAATTTTTAATATTTTAAAT